>ENA-ORRI01000420-ORRI01000420.1-human-gut-metagenome-genome-assembly--contig:-NODE-420-length-23219-cov-23.881_pt1 | contig 23219 bp, 27 predicted proteins | sample MGYA00242172_ERZ509128 | MGnify/ENA primary metagenome ERZ509128 (study PRJEB26280, sample SAMEA2338623) | human gut metagenome | biome: human gut; feature: human-associated habitat; material: faeces... | reverse complement strand
CTGGAGCGCAGCGTCGGAGGCCATATTCAAGAAGTACAACGAGCTCCTCGACACCATGATCCCCGACGAGCCTGAGCCCATCCTCTCGCCCCACCAGCCCGGAGACGGCGGGATCCTCACCATGCCGCTGCGCGATAACGTCCCGGAGCCTCCGACGGACGACTGGCAGCTCACCACCTGCCCCGTCTGTGGCGCTGAGTGCTGGCAGACAGACACGGCCCGCCGGATCCTCGCACTGGAGCCCGACGTCCGAACCGCCTGCACAGCCTGCGCGCTGAAGGAGCTCGGAAAATAATACTGGAGGTAATACATGAACAACGAAAGAAACAACACGACGGCCGGCGGGATCGGCTTCTGCGGCCTTCTCGCCGTCGCCTTCATCGTCCTGAAGCTCACCGGCGTCATCAACTGGAGCTGGCTGTGGGTACTGGCCCCGATCTGGATCCCGACCGCCATCACCCTCGCCATCATCGTGATCGTGCTCGTGGCCATACTGGTCAGAGAGCTGACGAAGGGAGGCCGCCCGTGATGACCACGGAGGAACGCCGGGCCCTGCTGGATCGTGCGATCACGACCTACGGCGCGCCGGCACAAATGGACATGGCCGTCGAGGAGATGGCCGAGCTGACCAAAGCCCTCTGCAAAATCAAACGGGCACAGGCTGGCTGCGAAGTGACCGCAGCGATCGGCAACGTGATCGAGGAGATGGCCGACGTCCAGATCATGCTCGACCAGCTCCGCATCATCTTCCACCGATCTACCGAGGAGGTCGAGGAGGCGAAGCTGGAACGGCTGAAAAACCGTCTTGACGGCCGAAACAACTGGCGGGACTCCAGCCTCCACAAGTGGATTGAAAATCAATTCTCAGCAGGAGGTGACGGCCATGAATAAACCACAGCCGCAGACCGGCCCCGAGATCGAGGAGTACAGCACCACGGCCACGCCGAAGGCATACGCCGGCAGCGTCCCCGTGTTCTGTGCGCACGACGCCATCGTCCCGCTGAAGGATCTGCGGCCCAACCCCAAGAACCCCAACCAGCACCCGCCGGAGCAGATCAAACTCCTCGCCTCTATCATCCGGGCGACCGGCTGGCGCGCCCCTATCACCGTCAGCAAGCGCAGCGGGCTCGTCACCAAGGGCCACGGCCGTCTCATGGCCGCGCAGCTCGACGACCTGACCGACGCCCCGGTCGACTATCAGGACTACGCCAGCGAGGCCGAGGAGCTGGCCGATCTGACGGCTGACAACCGCATCGCGGAGCTCGCCACCACTGACAACAAGATGCTCGCCGAGGTTTTCGCCGACATCGACACCGGCGAGATCCCGTTCATGCTCAGCGGCTACACCGAGGACGACTACGGCAACATCGTGACGGCGCTCTCTGAGGCGCTGCACACCAAGGAGCCGAGCAGCGACCCCGACGCCGAGATCCCGGCCCCGGCCGCGCCGGTCACACAGTACGGCGACCTCTGGATCCTCGGCCGGCACCGCGTCCTCTGCGGAGACTGCACCCGGCCGGAGGATCGCGCCCTGCTGCTCGACGGCAACAAGCCTGAGATCCTGCTGACCGACCCGCCCTACTGCTCGGGCGGCAGCAAGGAGTCGCAGAAGTCGACCGGCAGCATCGGCACCGAGAGAAAGAACGGCAAGGCCCCGAAGATCGCCAACGACATCCTCAGCACGCGCGGCTACCAAAACCTGATCCGCGGCGCGCTCACCGACATCCCATGCCTCTACGCCTACATCTTCACCGACTGGCGTATGTGGGTATATCTGTTTGACCTCGTCGAGGCGGCCGGCTTCGGCGTCAAGTCTGAGATCGTATGGGACAAGGGCACGCCGGGCATGGGCGTCGGCTGGCGCTCGCAGCATGAGCTCATTCTGTTCGGCGCCAAGGCTGCCACCCACTTCGACGGCCACAAGGGCTACGGCAACGTCCTGAGCATCTCCCGCTCCGGGAACGAGCTGCACCCCACGCAGAAGCCCGTCGAGCTGCTGGAGAAGCTGGTCGACAACACGGACTTCGCCACGGGCGTCTATGATCCCTTCGGCGGCTCCGGCACGACGCTGGCCGCCTGCGAGGCATACGGGCAGCCCTCCTACATCATGGAGCTGACGCCCGCCTTCACGGACGTGATCGTCAAGAGGTACATCAGAATAACAGGAAAGACAACCGTGCGCTGCGTCCGTCAAGGCCGAGAGCTACCGCGCGAGGAGATCGCCGCGATCTTCGAGCCTGACGAGGAAGGAGGTGAGCAGGAGTGACGCCCTGACATAATGAGCGAGAAGCCGATCACACAACGGATCAAGGACAGGCTCGCGGCCTACACCGCCATGCTGAGGGACATCGACAACCAGCTCGAACGCCTCGACCGCATGGAGATGACGATGGCCTCACCGCCCGGCCCTGATCTGACAGGTATGCCACGCGGATCCGGCACACCATCCGACCGCACCGGCATGATGGTGGAGCGGAAAATGGAGCTCGAGGAACAGATCGACCGGCTCAAGGCTGAGGAGAAGCAGGAGCGCAACGCCATCGAGGGCCTGATCCTCCAGCTCTCCGACCCCGACGAGCGCGCCGTCATCCGGCTGCGCTACTTCGACCGGGCTGACTGGGAGAGCACCTGCGGCGTCCTGTTCGGTGATCGGCGGGACTACGTCGACAGAGTGGACGCCTACCAGAACAGGACATACAAGATCCACGGCCGCGCCCTGCTCAACCTCGCCGCCGTGCTGGACGAGCTGGAGCCCCTGCCTGAGCTGCGGCAGTAAAACGCAGTAAAAGGAACAAAAGGGAAGTAAAAGGAATTGAAAAGCAGTAGCGACCCGTGCTATTCTATATCCTGCAAATGACCGCCGGACACACGGGCAACGCCGTGACAATTCCGAGCGGCTGACCAGAGGAAAACCAAATAACAACCGACGGCAAGAGGCCGACGGGCGAACCAACGCCCGCCGGTCTCTTTTTGCGTATAGGAAGGAGGCGACGGCCATGCCGAAGAACAGCATCTCGGCGCAGCTCAGCAACCTGCAACAGCTCGTCGCTGACCTCGAGGCAATCGAGAACGGCGGCAAGAAGGCCATCAGCAACACCATCAAGGACGTCAAGGCCAGAGCCCCGGGCTGGATCGCTCAGGAGGTCACGGCCGTCTACAACATCAAGAAGTCGGAGATCACGCCATCGGGCAGCGGAAAGCCGAAGAAGATGGCCGGCAGCATCCAGATCACCGGCGAGACCATCGAGGAGCTCGCCATCACCTACAAGGGCAGGCTCCTGACCCCTGTGCACTTCGGCATGACACCGAAGGCCCCGCCCCGCGGTAAGAGCTACACGCTGAAGGCATCGGTGCTCAAGGGACAGAAGAAGGTAATCGGCCGCTATCTGAACACCCGTACCCCGGGCGGCCCGTTCTCGCAGCGATCGCACAATATTCTCATGGGGACAGGCAACACCAAGAGCGACGGCACGAGCTGGATCCCATTCCAGCGAATGAGCAAGACCCGCACCGACATCAAGAAGCTGACCACCATCTCGGTGCCGCAGATGATAACCAGCGACCGCACCAACGAGGCCATCATGCTCCGGCTCAACACCGAGACCAGCAAGCGCCTCGAGCACCACATGAAGCGAGCCCTCGGCCTCTAAGCCAGAGCCCACCAGAACGCCGCACAGCGCGTCCACAGCCGCACCCGACACCGGGCCCGGCCCACACCGCCAGACGCGCACAGAGCGCGCCACAGCGCCGCGCAGACGCCTCCACAGCCGCACGCAGCGCCGCAAGGTACTGTGACGGGCCCCTCTGTCCTGCGGTGCTGGCGAGCCCAAAAAACGCGCAGCCGGGAAAAATTTTTTTCGGGCCGTTTCGTTTCGCCCGAGCGGCAGAAAGGAGGGAACGCCATGCCGAACCCAACCAACAACAAGCTCGTCGACAGCAAGACCATCGCGGCCCTGTTCGACATGACGCCCCGCCGAGTGCAGCAGCTCACCAAGGATGGCGTCATCGCCGCGGTCAAGGAAGGCAACGCCAACCGCTATGACCTGCTGCCGACGATCCAGAGGTACATCCGATACCTGACGGCCAAGGCCAACGGCCGGGAGCCGTCGAAGAAGGACAGCGAGATCGAGGGCCGACGTCTGGAGGCTGAGGCTGACCTCAAGCGCAGCAAGGCAGACATCGCCGCCCTCCAGCTCAGTGAGCTCGATGGCACCATGCACCGCAGCGAGGACGTCGAGGCTGTGATGACCGACCTCGTCTACAATATCAGGTCGATGCTCGTGGCCCTGCCGGGCCGTCTGGCCGTCGACGTCACCGGCGCAGCAACACCCGCCGAGGCGTCTGAGATCATCCGCACAGAGGTCTACAAGATCCTGACGGAGCTGGCCGGTTATAAATACGATCCCGAGGTGTACGCCCGGCGAGTAAGGGATCGGGAAGGCTGGAGCGAGCAGCTCGCCGATGACGCGGACGACTAAAAAAGCCGCCGCGAAGCTCAATACCGCCATCGCCGGAGCGGTCAAACGCTTCGCCCCACCTGAGAGCCTGACCGTGGACGAGTGGGCCGACAAGCACCGCCGCCTCTCCCCGGAAAGCTCAGCCGAGGCCGGCCCGTGGCGTACCAAGCGCACCCCGTACCTCGAGGAGCCCATGCGGGCCTTTACGGATCCGAAGGTGCACAAAATAGTCATGGTGGCCGCCTCTCAGGTCGGCAAGTCTGAGCTCGAGCTCAACATCATCGGCTACATCATCGACCAAGACCCCGGCAGCATCCTCTACGTCCACCCGACCATCGACGACGCCCGGAAGTTCAGCCGCCTCCGCGTGGCCCCTATGATCCGCGACAGCAAGCCCCTGAAGGCGAAGGTGCACGACGTCAAGGCCAAGGATAGCGGCAACACGATCCTCCAGAAGTCGTTCCCGGGCGGGATGCTCACCCTGACCGGCTCCAACAGCGCCTCGGCTCTGGCCTCCACGCCTGCCCGCTATATCATCGGCGACGAGCGTGACCGCTGGGCGACCAGCGCCGGCACCGAGGGCGACCCGTGGGCGCTGGCCGAAGCACGTCAGGCCACATTCTACAACGCCAAGGCGGTCGAGGTCTCCACCCCGACCATCAAGGGCAACAGCAATATCGAAACGAGTTTTTACCAAGGCACGCAGGAACGCTGGTGCCACCGCTGCCCCGAGTGCGGGGAGTACAGCGAGATCGTGTTCGACAATATCCACTTCGACCCGGAGGTCAAGAGGATCCGCGGGAAAAAGTCGTGGAGCCTCAAGAGCGGCGTCTCGTGGAGCTGCCCGGCGTGCGGCTGCTTGATCCCCGAGGACACCATGCGAAAGCAGCCTGCCAAGTGGATCGCCGACAACCCGGACGCCTACAAGAAGGGCGTCCGTTCTTTTTGGCTCAATGCCTTCTCGAGCCCGTGGACTCCGTGGGAGAAGATCGTCCTCAAGTTCCTCGACGCCAAGGATGACCCGCAGCGCCTCAAGGTCGTCTACAACACCCTGCTCGGCCAACTGTGGGAAGATCGCGGCGACCTCGAGGACGAGGACACCATGCTCGCCCGCCGTGAGGACTACGGCACCCGCCCGGACGGCACCCCTGTGGAGCTGCCTGACGGCGTGCTCGTGCTGACCTGCGGCGTCGACACTCAGGACAACCGCCTCGAATACGAGGTAGTCGGCCACGGGAAGTACGGCGAGACGTGGGGCGTCGTCAAGGGCTACATCATGGGCCGGCCAGACACCCCGGAGGTCTGGCAGCGACTCGACGACGTGGTCGACCACGTCTACAAGTTCAAAAACGGCCGCGGCCTGAAGATCTCCATCACCTGCGTCGACTCCGGCGGCCACTTCACCCAAGAGGTCTATGAGGCGTGCCGGGCCCGCGTCGGCAAGCGCGTCTTTGCCATCAAGGGCAAGGGCGGCGACGGCATCCCCTTCGTCTCACCCCCGAGCAAGGTGCCGATCCGCGACAACAAGCGGATCACCTGCTGGCTCTACACCATCGGCGTCGACGCCGGCAAGGCGACGATCATGGCTAATCTGAAGGTGCAGGAGCCCGGGCCAAAATACTGCCATTTCAACCGGCACCCCGACGCCGGTTATGACCTCAATTTCTTCAACGGGCTCCTCTCCGAGAAGCTGGTGCTCACGCACACGCGCCGCGGCGACCGCTGGGCATGGGAGAAGCTGCCCGGGCACAACCGCAACGAGGCCCTCGACTGCCGCGACTACGCCAACGCCGGCCTCAAGATCATCAACCCCGACATGGACGCCATCGAGCGCCGCCTGCAAGGGCTGGAGGAAAAACCGAAGGCCCCGCAGCAGCGACGGCAGCGGCAACGGCACAACCGGGCCGACGCCTTCGACGACTGGTAAGGAGGACAGACCACAATGAGAAAGACACGCGAACAAATCGAGTACCAGCTCTCCATCAAGAGGAACCGGCTGGAGCTCTACCTGAAGCGAGAGGCCGAGATGCTGGACGGAGGCGTCCAGAGCTACGGCATCGGCTCGCGCAATCTGGCCCGCTACAACACCGACCTCGGATCCATCCGGGCCGCCATCAAACAGCTCGAGGCAGACATCGAAGCCCTCGAGGCCGCACTGAACGGCGAGAAGCCGCGAAAAGCTGTGGGAGTAGTGCCCCGAGACTGGTGAAAGAAGCCCCGAAAGGGGCTTTTTTCATAGGCCGACGCCGGGAGTTTTCGCTCCTTTTCTCCCGACTCGGCCATCTTCACCATGAAGGAGGTGAGCACCATCAGCAAAAGAAAAAGCAGAAGCCGCCCACAGAACAGGCGGCAGCAGCCGCGCCCTGTGAATAAGGGCTACGGCGACGCCGGCGCGAGCTGGCACAAGAAGGCGACCAAGGGCTTCAGAGCTATGAGCGGCAGCCCGAAGGAGGACATCGACGCCAACAACTACACCCTGCGGCAGCGTGCCCGGATGCTTTACATGGCGGCCCCGATCGCCACCTCTGCCATCCGCACCAACCGCACCAACGTCGTCGGCATCGGCCTCCAGCTCAAGAGTCGGATCGACCGCGAGGCGCTCGGTATGACGCAGGAGGCCGCCGACGCATGGCAGGCTCAGGCCGAGCGTGAGTTCGCTCTCTGGTCTGAGAACAAAAGGGCGTGCGACGCCACCGGCGTCAACAACTTCGCAGCCATGCAGCAGCTCGCACTCTCCTCGTGGCTGGTCAGCGGCGACGTGTTCGCCGTCGTGAAGCAGTACGAGCCGACGCCGCTCACGCCCTACTCGCTACGCCTGCACCTGATCGAGGCCGACCGAGTCGCCACGCCAACGACCTCCGGCATCATCACCCCGATGCTGCTGACCACCGGCAAGGCGGCCAACGGCAACACCATCTACGACGGCGTCGAGGTGAACGGCGACGGCCAGATCGAGGCGTACCACATCCGCAGCACCTACCCCTTCGAGCTCGGCAGCACGACGACAACGTGGGCCCGTGTTCAGGCATACGGCGAGCGGACTGGCCTGCCGAACATCCTGCACGTCATGGAGAGCGAGCGCCCGGATCAATACCGCGGCGTCAGCTATCTCGCGCAGGTCATCGAGCCCCTGCTCCAGCTTCGCCGCTACACCGAGAGCGAGCTGACTGCGGCGGTCGTCGAGTCGTTTTTCACGGCCTTCATCAAGACCGAGGCAGGCGCCGGCGACAACCCGTTCAACGAGGTCGGGAGCAGCCTGCCGGAGGTGAGCCGGGATCCTAACGAGTACGAGATGGGCCCCGGCCAGATCAACATCATGGAGCCCGGCGAGGACGTGACCTTTGCAGACCCCAAGCGGCCGGCCAGTGGCTTCAACACCTTCCTGCGCGCCATCTGTGAACAGGTGGGCGCCGCGCTCGAGATCCCGGCCGACCTTCTGCTCAAGAGCTTCAACAGCTCGTACAGCGCCAGCCGTGCCGCCCTGATGGAGGCGTGGAAGGCGTTCCGCATGAGGCGCAAGTGGTTTGTCGATGACTTCTGCACGCCGGTATATGAGATCTGGCTCTCTGAAGCCGTCGCCCGCGGCCGCATCAGCGCCCCGGGCTTCTTCGCAGATCCGGCGATCCGCGCCGCATACCTCGGCGCCGAGTGGATCGGCCCCTCTCAGGGACAGCTCGACCCGACGAAGGAGATCACGGCCGAGATCCTCGCCATCGGCGAAGGCATCACGACCAGAGAGCAGGCGACCATCCGACTCAACGGCGGTCAGTGGGACGCCAACGTCGACCAGCTCACTCGGGAAAACGAGAAGCTGCGCGCAGCGCAGGGGCAGGTCGACCAGAGCACAGCGGCCAGCGGCACGATCTCCGCAGCTCTGCGGGAGGCGATCGTCGCCGAGGCCATCAAAAGCATCAAGGAAGGAGACAAGCATGAGAACGCATAACACTCCCCGGCTCTGCGCCGGGCCTCAGACTGCGGGCACGCCGATCAAGTTCTGGAACGTCGCCAGCATCGGCGACGACGAGGGCGAGATCACCCTCTACGGCGACGTCGTGAGCCGTCAGCCTGTTGACTGGTGGACGGGCGAGCCCGAGCCCGGCCTCTACATCGCGCCCGAGAGCTTCATGGAGGATCTCGCGGCCGTCAAGGGCAAGAGCAATATCACCATCAAGATCAATAGCTGCGGCGGCGACCTCTACACCGGCATCGCCATCCACAACGCCATCAAGGGCCTGACCGGCCACAAGGTCGTCGTCGTGGAAGGCATCGCGGCCAGCGCGGCCAGTGTCATCGCCTGCGCAGGTGACGAGGTGCAGGTCTATCCCGGCAGCATGGTGATGATCCACGGCGTCGCCGGGCTGCTCTACGACTACTACACCCTCGCAGACCTGAAGAAGCTCCAGAAGGACTTCGACGCGAGCGAGCGGGCCATCGCGGAGATCTACCACGCCAAGACCGGCATCGAGGTCGACCAGCTCCGCAGCATGATGACCCGCGAGACGTGGATGGTCGGGCAGGAGGCCATTGACAACGGCTTTGCCGACACCCTGCTCACAGACGAAGGCCCCGACGTCACCCTGAGCGCCGACAAGAAGGTGCTCCTCGTCGCCGGCATCCGGCACGACGTCAAGGGCTTCAGACACATCCCGGGGACGATCCCCATCGACAACAGCATCCACGCCGCCCCTGCGGCTGGAAATAAACACGCGGCCGCCAAGAACGACGGCCCCAAGAAGGAGGACAACAAGACCATGACCCTCGAAGAAATGAGAGCACAGCACCCCGACGTCGTGGCTCAGATCGAGCAGCAGGCGGCCGAAACTGCCAGAACGCAGGAACGCGCCCGCATCGAGGCCATCGACAGCATCGCCGCAAGTGTGGGCGACGCGCAGCTCGTCAGGGACGCCAAGTACGGCGAGACCCCCTGCACCGCTGAGCAGCTCGCGCTCAAGGCTATGCAGAAGCAGGCGGCCCTCGGTGCCAAGCACCTGAAGGACGCCAAGGCTGACAACGACGAGTCCGGCGCTGCCGGCGTCGGCGCTGCCCCTAACGGCGGCGAGGAAGGCAGCGAAAACGACGACAAGGCAAAGGTGGACGCCATCGTCGGCCTCTACAACTCCACCAAGTCTCAGAACGGAGGTAAGAAGTAATGAGCAAGAGACTGGACGAAAACCTCGGCAGCGTCGGCTATGACGGCCTGATCGTTGCCAACGAGCCCGTCGCTGACGTGCTCACCGTGACCATCCGCAAGGAGGCCACCGCCGCGGCCACCTATAAGCGCGGCACCGTGCTGGCCCTGTCTGCCGGCACCGCCGGCGACGGCAAGCTGGTGATCCTCGGCTCCACCGCGACCACCAACGAAACCCTGACCGCCAACTGCATCCTCGCCGAGGACGTGGAAGTCGGCACCACCGCGGACGTGACCGCGCTGGCCTACCGCACCGGCCACTTCGCCCGCAACAAGCTGGCCGTCGCAAGCGGCTACACCCTGAAGGCGACCGACGAGGAGGAGCTGAGCAAGGCCGGCATCCTGCTCTCCGACGCCATCGAATACTAAGAGAAGGAGGACAACAAAATGCCTTTTAACTTCTACGACACCCACACGCTGCTCATGGCCGTGCAGCAGCTCACCCCTGCTGCGACCTTCCTGCGTGACCGCTACTTCCCCACCAACGACGCGAGCGACATCTTCGCCACCGACGACGTGCTCGTCGAGTTCCGTGACGGCAGCAAGAAGCTGGCGCCCTTCGTGGCCCCTCGCAAGGGCGGCGTCACCGTCCTGCGCGCCGGCTACAATATGGAACGCTACACCCCGCCCTTCGTGGCTCCACGTCGCGTCCTGACCCTCGACGAGCTGCGCAAGCGCGGCTTCGGCGAGGCTCTCTACTCTCAGCTCACCCCTGAGCAGCGCCAGCAGACCCTCATCCTGCGCGACGCTGACGAGCTGGGCGAGCTCATCACCAACCGCGAAGAAGCGATGGCCGCCGAGACCATGCTGACCAATGGCTGCGTGATGAAGCACATCGCCGACGACGTCGACAAGGCCGACGAGATGGAGATCCGTTTCTACTCCGAGGCCAGCAACCCCGCGACCTACACCCCGACGGCCAAGTGGGACGCCACCGGCGGCAAGATCCTGAAGGATCTGGAGGCCATGATCCGTATGCTGACCAAGCGCGGCCTCCGCGCTTCTGATCTGGTCTGCTCCCCGGACGTGGCTGACACCATCATCAATGACGCGGCCGTGCAGAAGCTCCTCGACAACCGCCGCATCGAGATCGGCAACGTGGAGCCTGAGCTGCTGCCTGACGGCGCTGCCATCGTGGCCCGCCTGAACGTCCTCGGCCGCATCATCAGCGTCATCTCCTACGACCTGACCTACACCGACGACGAGGGCAACGACAAGCTCTACATCCCGTCCGGCAAGTGCGTCCTCACCGCTCCCGGCGCTGGCCGCACCGCCTACGGCGCCGTCTCTCAGGTCGAGCAGAGCGACGGCGAGTTCCACACCTACGCCGGCCGCCGCGTGCCGAAGTATGTGAGCAGCGCCGAAGGCAACAGCCGCACGCTGACCATCTCCAGCCGCCCGCTGATGATCCCCAACAACAAGAACCCGTTCATCGTTGCGGACGTCCTGACGGACTGAGCGCAGCAGAAAGGAGCAGAGCATGATCCAGATCATCAAGGGCACCTTCGGCTACTATAACGGCCGCAAGGTGATCCCCATCACTGAAGCAGACGGCCCTCAGAAGTTCGACGACGAGCTGGAGGCCCGTCTGGTGAAGGAAGGCGTCGCCAAGTACATCGGCGAGCTGGGCGAGACTGCCGAGCAGCCCGCACCCGCTCCCGGCGACGACGCCGACGAGCCTGCCAGCACCAACACAGCGGCCGACGAGGCCCCTGAGTACAACGAGGACATGAAGCTCGACGAGCTGAAGGAAGTGGCCGCGCGCTATGGCGTGGACGCCTCTGCTATGCGCAAGAAGGCCGACGTCATCGCTGCCATCGAGGCCGCCAAGGCCGAGCAGCCTGATGACGGTGCCGACGACGAGGAGCCCCCTCAGATCGGCGCCGCCGATCCCGTCTGATGGCCTTCAGCTTCAAGGCGATGGTCGAGGCTGACCGTCGGCGCACGTTTCTCAATCTCGACGAGTTCGGTGAGAAGCACACCGTCGAAGGCAGAGCCATCGCCGCCGTGCTGGACGACAACGCCCTGAAGGAACGCCAAGGGGGGCAAGAGCTGAGCGTCGCGGAGTCCTCTCTGCTGCTTTACGCAGCGGTCGAGGATCTGCCCGCTCGGCGCCCGGCGGGCGAAGGGCTCAACGTCGACGGCCGCGAGTACATCGTCAACGACTGGAGCGAGGACATGGGGATCGCCACCGTGGCCCTCGGCCAGACTGTCACCATGTAGGAGGTGCCCCATGTCCATCGTCAACAGCATCGAAACCGTCCGGGACTGGCTGACCGCCGAGGTCTGCCCTCTGGTCAAGCTGAAGCTCCCCGACGACAACGCAACGGACGCCTCCTACCCATACAAGCTGGTAAACCCGGCCGCGTTCTCGCTTTTCGTACCATCGAAGGACAGGACGCCCCCGAACATCGCCGCGCCGATCCCGTCGGTCTGCGTGCAGATCGTTCAGGGCGACGACGACCTGCTCCAGAGTGCCCGAGACATCAAGATCCGGCTCTGCTTCTCAGCGTGGGATCCCGGCTACCACGGGCCCGACATCTTCAAGCCGAAGGGCGACGGCAGCGGCACCTACATCCAGCAATACAACGAGGCGGCGGCCTCCTACTTCGTGAAGAACGGAGAGGGCTGGCGTGACGCATGGAATTTTGTGGACACAGCTCTCCGGCTGATTGAAAACGCCGAGTACCTCGGCGACCTCCGCGTCATCAAGGAGAAGGGCATCACCTTCGGCCCCGTCACGGAGCAAGACGCCGTCCCCGACTTCTACCCGTACTGGTTTGCATGGGCTGAGTTCTCCGTCGAGGAGACCCTGACCCGCAACCCGAAAAGCTACCAACACCTGCTTTAAGGGCAGCCGCTCGGCTGCTCTAATTTCATGCAAAGGAGGATAAGCAGATGGCAAACGAATACCTCTACGGCGCCTACGGCCACATCGGCGAGACCGTGGCACAGAGCGCCGTGCAGGCGGGCACCACGCCGGTCTATATCGGCACGGCACCCGTCAACCTCGTGCGCGGCTTCGGCGAGGCCGGCATCATCAACGCGCCGATCAAGATCACCAGTCTGGTCGACGCTCAGAAGAAGATCGGCTACTCGTCCGACTGGGGCACCTTTACCCTGTGCGAGGCCGTGTACGCGCATTTCAACAACACCCTCGGGAACATCGGCCCGATCTACGTCATCAATGTGCTCGACCCCTCCGTGGGCAAGCACCGCAAGGAGGCGGCCACCACCAAGGCCCTCACCTTCACCGGCGGCCGCGCCGAGTTCGCCAGCGACAAGATCATCCTCGACACCCTGACCATCGCAAAGAATGACAGCGGCAACTACGTCGAGGGCACCGACTACGCTGTGGACTATAACTTCACCAAGGGCACGGTCATCATCACCAGCCTGAAGGACGACGCGCAGCTCGCCGGCAGCCTGACGGCCAGCTTCAGCGAGGTGGACGACTCTGAGATCGCAGACAGCGACATCATCGGCGGCGTCACCTCCTCCGGCGAGTACAGCGGCCTGAGCGCGATCGCGCTGCTCTATCCCGAGCAGTTCGCGGTCTGCAATCTGATCGCGGCCCCCGGCTGGAGTCACAGCCCTGCCGTCTACAACGCCATGCTGACGACCTGCAAGAAGATCAACGGCCACTGGGACGCCTTCGTCGTGGCCGACCTGCCCCTCGTGGACAGCACCGCGCAGGCGGTCGACACGATCACCAAGGCGATCGCATGGAAGAAGGCCAACGCCTTCACCGGCGAGCGTTCTAAGGTCTACTGGCCGCAGGCTGTGGACAACCTCGGCAACGTGTTCCACCTGAGCACGCTGGCCGTGGTCGAGCTCATGCGCGCCGACTTCAGCCACAACAGCGTCCCGATGGAGACCTGCGGCAACAAGGCGATCCCCGTCATCAAGCAGTATTTCGGCGCCAACGCGAAAAACCGCGGCTTCGACCAGCAGAGCGGCAAGGAGCTGACGCAGAACGGCATCAGCACCGCCGTGGCATGGGGCGGCGAATGGGTACTGTGGGGCGACCATACGGCTGCCTACACCTACGGCGCAGACGTGGATCCCCGCGCGATCTTCGACGTCTCCATGCGGATGCTCATGCACATCACCAACGACTTCCAGCGCGAGTGGAGCCCGGAGATCGACGAGCCCATGACCCGCGCGCTGAAGGATCGCATCATCAACCGCGAGCAGGAGAAGCTCGACGGCTATGTCAGCATGGGCGCGCTGCTCGGATCCCCTGTGATCCTGTTCCTCGAGAGCGAGAACAGCACCACCGACGTGATGAATGGCGACTTCCGCTGGGACATCGCCGTCACCCCGACCCCGCCCCTCAAGTCTGCGAGCGTCTACGTCGCCTACACCGACGCGGGCTTCTCCGTCTACTACGAAGGAGGTGACGAGTAATGGCAAACCTGTGGCTCGACCTGAAGGGCCCCATCCTCGCCGATACCGTCTATGTGGACGGCGTTCTCGCCGCCAAGGACGTGACCATCGCCCTGCCTCCCGTCAACCTTGTGACGGCTGACTTCAAGGCGATGGGAACCTACACGGCGCCGCTGCCCGGCCAGATCGAGGCGATGGAGGCATCCATCACCAAGATCGGCATTGACCTCGGCCTGCGCAGCCTCGTCAAGCTGACGAGCAAGACCATCGAGATCCGCTGGGCGCAGGACGTCAAGCTCTCCGACGGCTCCACCAAGACCGAAGGCTGCAAGGCGTTCCTCCGCTGCGTCTCCAAGGGCATCCCCGGCCTGAACGTGGATCCCGGCAACGCCAGCGAGAACGAGATCGCGCTGGCCGTCAGCCGCTACCAGCTTTTCGTCGCTGGCAACGAATACTGGCTGATCGACCAGCTCAACACCATCATGCGCGTCGGCGGCGTCGACTACGCCAAGGACATCCGCAGCGTCCTGTAACAAGAAGGGCGTCGCCTCCGGGGCGGCGCCCTCTATTTATCGAAAGGAGACACACATGGAAAAGCTGACACTCCAGAACCCCATCACCATCAACGGCAAAAAGGTCAAGACTCTGACCTATGACACCGACGCGATCACCGTTGGAATGTTTGCCGATGCTGAGGCCCGCAAGCTCCGCGCGACCTCCAACAAGGGCGGCGGCAGCGCCGGCGCCTGCGAGCTCGACTACTCCCTGCACGCCTATCTCGCCATGATGGCGATCGTCGCCGTCAACAGCGACATCGACGTCAGCGACCTCGAGCGCATCAGCGGCCCCGACGTCATGGAGCTTATGAGGATCGGCCGAAATTTTACTACGGCGAGGTCGGCGGCACAATCCGAGGAAAGCGGCTCGGAGAGCTCGTCCGAGACTACTCTCGAGCCTTCCACACCTCAGTCGGCGAGCTCCGACGGGAACGCCTGACCGACTTCCTGATGGAATACTACGAGGCAGCCGAGGAGGCCAAGCGGCAACGCGACAAGGCCGCCTCAATGCCCCGGAATAACTTCAGGAAATACAGAAGGAGGTGACACTGATGGCAGGCAAAAACAAGATCATGCAGGCCGTCGTCAGCTTCGCCGGCACCATCGACCCCTCCCTCGGGAAGGCGATGGACAACGTCGCGGGACACCTCGACAAAGTAAACTGGAAGGCCGTTGCCGTCGGTGCTGCCGTGGGCGGCATCGCTGTGGCGACGGGCAAGGCGGTCGTCGAGGCCGGGAAGTATCTGGCAGAGCTGGGCGACGACTACAACAAAGCCATGAACCAGCTCTCCGCATCTACCGGCGCCACCGGCGACGAGCTGGACGCGCTGGGCGAGAGTGTAAAAAACATCTACGCGCAGAACCTCGGCGAGGACTTCAACGACGTGGCCGAAGGGCTGGCCGCTACGCAGAAAGCGAGCGATCTGGCCGGCGAAGCGCTGGAGCAGGCCACCGCGGCCGGCTTCGTGCTGCGTGACACCTTCGACTACGACATCAGTGAAAGCGCCAGAGCCGCCTCGGCTCTGATGAAAAACTTCAACATCAGCGCCGAAGAAGCCTACGGCCTAATCGCCACCGGCGCACAGAACGGCGCAGACAAAAACGGCGACCTGCTCGACACCCTGAACGAATACTCGGCGCAGTTTGCGGCCCTCGGCCTGAGCGCCGACCAGTTCATGGGCTCCCTCGTGGAAGGCGCTGACGCCGGCCTGTTCAGCATCGACAAAGTGGCCGACGCCGTCAAGGAGTTCAACATCAGAGCGAAAGACGGCAGCGACAGCAGCGCCGAAGCCTTCAAGGGCCTCGGCCTCAACTCCGACAAAATGTTCGCGGCCTTTGCAGCCGGCGGCGAGACCGCGCAGGCTGCATTTTTCGACACCGTCGAGGCTCTGAACAAGCTCGAGGATCCTCTCAAGCGCAACGAGATCGGCGTCGCACTGTTTGGCTCGCAGTTCGAGGATCTGGAGGCGGGCATCCTGCCCGTGCTCGGTGACATCGAGACCGCAGCCTATGACGGCGCCGCCGCGCTCCAGCAGATCAACGACGTCAAGTACAACGACCTCGGCTCTGCCTTCGAGGCAGTCAAGAGGTCGGCCGAAGTGGCCCTACTGCCTATGGCGTCGATGATCGCCAACACGCTGACATCGCTGGCCCCAATCCTGACCGACACCTTCGAGGAAATCAGCCCGGTCATCACCGACACGCTCAACGCTTGTATGCCGTTTGTGCAGGACTTCCTCGTCGGCATGGGCGACACCCTGAAGAAGGTCATGCCGATGGTCACGGAGCTGGCTGCGGGCATCCTGCCACTACTGGCTCAGCTCGTGGGCTCGTTCCTGCCGCCTCTGCTCGACCTCGCACAGCAGCTACTCCCGCCGCTCATGCAGATCGTTCAGGCTATTCTACCGCCGATCGCCAGCATCCTTGCCACCGTGCTCCCGATGCTGACGCAGATCATCTCGACTGTGCTGCCTGTGCTGGCGAACCTGATCGCCGCGCTGCTGCCGGTCATCACCCCGCTGCTGGAAGTGGCCCTGCAAATCGTCAACAGCGTCATCATGCCGCTGCTGCCTCCGCTGATGCAACTGATCGAGGCCCTGCTGCCCCCGGTCGTGAGCCTGCTCAATGCGATCATGCCACTCCTCTCGCCCCTGCTGGCTATTCTGGAGCCCATCGCAAGCGTGCTCGGCACGATCGTCGGCTGGGTATCGAAGATTGTCAGCTTCGGCTCCGGCGTCATCAGCAAGATCGCGGGCCTGTTTGGAGGTGGAGGCGGCGGCAGCGCCGACGTCTCCGGCTATGCGACCGGCGGCTTCACGAGTGGCCCGTCCATCGCGGGCGAGGATCCGCGCTATCCGACCGAGGCGGTCATCAGCTTCAACCCTGCGTACCGCTCGCAAAACCTGTCCTACTGGGCCGAGGCTGGCCGGATGCTGGGCGCATCCAGCGAGGCCGACTATGAGCCCATCAGCAGCGGATCGGGCACGGCTGTGGTCTACGACCTGAGCGGCCTGTCCTTTTCACCTCAGATCAAGGTCGAGGGCGACACCGACGAGGACGCCCTGATCCGAAAGCTCCGCGACCTCGAGCCGGAGTTCATCGACTTCATCCTCGAGGCACTCAGCAGAAGGGAGGGCGGCGCCTATGTCACAGCAGACAGTCGGCTTTATTGATTATGTGGCGCAGGGCGGCGACACCTTCGACAGCATCGCGCTCGTCGCCTATAACGAGGAGCGCATGGCGAGCACCATCATCGAGGCCAACCCCGACCTCAGCGACGTGCTGATCTTCGAGGGCGGCGAGGCTGTGCGGATCCCGATCGTCGAGACTGTGGAGACGCCGGAGACCCTGCCGCCGTGGAGGAGGTGACGCCGTGAAGATCCTATACGAAGGCGTCGACATCTACCCGGACGTCAGCGTCCACCGCTGCTATCACGATATGTACGCCGAAAAGCAGAGCGACGAGCTGCTGCTCAAGCTCAACGACACCCGCGAGCTGTGGGACTCGTGGAACCCCAAGAAGGGCGACACCATCGCCATCGAGGACGGCGCTGCCAAGACGGGCAAAATGTTCGTCGAGAGCGTCGTCCCCGAGTCCGGCATCATCACCCTGCGGGCCTATTCCGTCCCGCAGTCTGCGAAGGATAAGCGGAGCAAGTCATGGGAAAAGGTCAAGTTCCTGCAACTGGCTCAGGAGATCGCCGGCCGCCACGGCCTGACGCTCGAGACCTACGGGATCACCGACCAGACCTACGACTACGTCGAGCAGAACAACCTCGCAGACTTCGCATTTTTTCAAAACCGCTGCACCCTCGAGGGCGCGGCGTTTCTGGTGTATGACGGCAAGCTGGTCGTCTACGACGAGGCATACATGGAAAGCCAGCAGCCCGTCGACACCATCACCATCACCCCGGCCAATGACTTCGAGTACCGCGACGAGGGCACCAACGCCTACGGCTCGGCCGAAGCCGTCAACGGCGGTCTGACCGGCACCTTCGCAGCCCCGAACGGCGGCGACAAGGTGCTGCGCCGGATCCTACCCTTCCGCATGACTGACCAGAGCGAGGCCGACCGCTTCGCCAAGAGCCTCCTCCGGGACGCCAACAAAAACGCGACCGTCGGCACCCTCTGGACGGGCTCGCTGCTGCGAGACTATGCGGCGGGCTCTGTGGTCACGCTGGCGACCGAGGGCGTTAAGTCGTGGGACGGCACGGCCTTCATCAGCCGGATCCGGCACGACTACGTCAAGACGCGGAGCAAGCTATACCTCCGCAAGCCACTGGAGGGATATTGATGAACAGCAACAACCAAATGATCCAGAAGGGCAAGATCTCCAGCGTGGAGGGAAAGGCCGACAGGAACGGCGACAAAACCACGGCCAGAGTGCTCCCGAGCACCGCCGACAGCATGGTCACACGGCCGCTGACGATCCCGTGGTATCTGCGCGGAGAGATGGGAAACCTGACCCCCGGCACAGAAGTCGCCTATGCTATGTTCGAGGACGGCACCGGCATCATCCTATCCCGCATGGACGGAGAGTGGGACGGTATCGTCCCGGGCAACATCACTGTCAAGAAGGGCGCGCTCACGATGCAGGACAAGGGCATCAGCGTCCCGTCGGCAGACGTGACCGCCACGGGCATCAGCCTGACCGGCCACACCCACACCGACAGCATGGGAGGCGGCACTTCTGGCCCACAGTAAGGAGGGATAGACATGGCCGTCATGGCATCATGGAACGGCAAGACGTGGGGCGTCTCCAGCCAGAGGATCGCCGCCCTGAATGGCGTCTCCTCCAGCGTCGAGCTCGACACGGAAAACAGCGACGACAAGGCCGGATCCCCGGCCACCAAGACCAAGGCGCTCAAGCTGCAAAGCATGAGCTTCGACTTCGATCTGGCGTCTGCCGTGGGCGGCGACGCCCGGGGAGAGTTCGAGTCGTGGACGTCGCTGGTCGGGCAGTACGCCCCCTTCTATCTGGCCGGCCGGCGCTTCGGCCCGGCCAATCTTCAGCTCACCGGCGTCAGCCTCTCAGACACCACACTCGACAACCTCGGCCGGATCCTGAAGGGCAAGATCACGATCAACCTGACGGAATACGCCGAGGAGGCCAGCAGCAAGAAGGCCAGCGCAGGCGGCTCGAACAAGAGCTCGTCCGCGGCCGGCGTCTCGTCCTCTGGCGGCGTCGGCCGGCGTCTGAGCGCCGTCACCGTCGGAGCATCCAGCAGCGACAAGGCTGCGAAGAAACCCAACAACGCACAGCTCAAGTAAAGCGAGGTGATCCCATGAAAGCATCCGGCAACGGAGCACCCGAGATCTGTGTGCAGAACCTCCTCAAGACCATCCGCGGGGAGGTGCCCTATGAGCGCATCAAAGGGATCGACCGCACGCTGATCGACAAGCCGAGCGAAACCGCTGCGACCGATCTGGCCGCCGACGTGGAGTTCCTCGTGGAAACCTACGAGCCCCGCGTGCAGCTCAGTGACTCCGACCTGAAGGCTCTGACCGCTCAGGCCGGCGACTTCGAGCTGCGGGCCAGCATCGACAACATCACATGAAGGAGGTGAACAGCGTGAGCGACGCGACAAACACCTACGGCGAGGACATCAAACTCACCACGACAGACGCGAGCACCCTATACAAGACCATCATCACCGAGCTCGAAAAGGGCGCCGGCGAGCCGCTCTACCCGGGCGACGAGCGCCGGATCTTCGGCGAGGCTCTCGTGCCCGTGTTCGTTGCCCTCTACAACAGCCTCAACGACGTCGGCCGGCAGACGCTCCTCCGCTATGCGAGGGGCGAGGTGCTGGACGCCATCGGCGAGCGACAGGACGTGAAACGACTGGAAGGCACACCGGCCAAGACGACCATGCGCTTCTCTGTCTCCACGCCGCAGGAAAAAAACATCATCATTCCGAAGTGGACGAAGGTGACGCCGGACAGCGAAAACTATTTTGCAACCGACGAGATCGCTGTGCTGCAAGCTGGCGCCTACTCTGTGGAGGTGCCGACCTCGGCCGTGAGCAACGGCACGAAGTTCAACGGCTACGCAGCCGGCACGATCACCACCCTCGTCGACCTGATCCCCTACATCGAGTCCGTCACCAATCTGACCGAAACGGCCGGAGGCGATGACGGCGAGCCCTACACCACCGAGGGCGACAACCGCCTCCGCGAGCGGATCCGTCTGGCGCCCGCCAAGAGATCCACCGCGGGCCCTGAACAGGCTTACATCTACTGGGTAATGACGGCCGACAGCTCCATCGTGGACGCAAAGGCTGTCAGCGAGAAGGAAACCGTCAGCGAGACCCTCACGGTCTACGACGGCAAAGCCTTCAAGGGCGGCGGCACACTTCTGACCGACACCCTCGTCGTGAAGGCCCACGGGCAGAGCACGGCGGCGGTCAAGGACACGGACTACACCGTCGACTACGCCGACGGCCTGCTGGCCATCACGCTCAAGGGCAGTCTCGCGGCTGCCGAAAGCATCGACATCATCATCACCCGCACGCTGGAGGGCTGCGTCAAGATCGTGCCCCTGCTGGAAGGCGGCGGGATCCCCGACGCTGCCATGCTGGCGAAGGTGCTGGACGTGGTCAACGCCAAGGACATCCGGCCACTCACTGACAAAGTGAGCGCCGTGCCCCCGGAGGTCGAGACCTACGACATCGAGATCGTGTACTACACCACGCCGGAGAGCGAGGCCGAGGTGATCGCCAACGTCGAAGGCACAGGCGGCGCGATCGACCGCTACAACGAGTGGCAAGTCGCAGCCCTCGGCCGGGACATCAACCCCGACCAGCTCCGCAAGCGGATCCTCTCGCCTTCGTGGGGCGAGAACCTGACAGGTGCCTTCCGCGTGGACGTCGTCAAGCCGACCTACAAGGCCCTCGACGACACGCAAGTCGCCAAGTTCAGCGGCCACCTGACTGTCAGCCACAAGGTCGAGAGCGAGGTGGTGTAAATGCGGCTCAATGAGACCGAGATGGTCAAGCTGCTGCCTGCGTGGATGCAGGAGGACGGCGGCGACAAGGGCCTCGCCACCGGCTGCGACATCATCAGCCGCGACGCCTATGCACGCCTGAAGCTCCTGAGCAGGTGGGACAAGATCGACCAGCTCAGCGACGCAGAGCTCGACGAAATGGCGTGGGAGCTGAACATCCAGTGGTATGACAGCACCGCGCCCATCGCAGCCAAGCGGGCCGTCATCCGCAACAGCGACCGCGTCTACGCAAAACTCGGCACCCCCTACGCCGTGGAGCAGATCGTGGCCGACTACTTCGGCACCGGCGAGGTCAGGGAGTGGTATCAGTACGGCGGGCAGCCGCATCACTTCAAGGTGCTGAGTGACAACCCGAGCCTCGTCAACAGCAACCTCGACCTGTTCCTGAAGCTGCTGCGGACGGTCAAGCGCCGCAGCTCGTGGCTCGACGCGATCCTGATCTGCCTGACTGGCGAAATGTTCCTCTATTCCGGCATGGCCGTCAGGGATCACACCCAAGAGGTGCACGTCATGGGCAGCGACGAGATCCACATCTACCACGCGGCCGTCGTCCACGACAACAACCGCGAGACCGTCAGCATCGGCACCGACGCGGCGGTCATCTCAGACTAAGGAAAGGAGATAGACATGGCTGCATTTATCAACAACGACATCACCACCGCCGGCCTGATCGTTCTGGCGAAGGGTGTGGCCGGCCAGAAGATCAACTACACCAAGATCGTCCTCGGCGATGGCTACCTCGAGGAGGGCCAGACGCCCCGCACCCTCACCGGCGTGGTCAGCCCGAAGGCGACCGTCGACATCACGAAGCTGAAGATCAACGGCGACGGCACCGTGGCCGTCGGCGGCATCTTCACCAACGGCGACGAGACCGAGGGCTTCTACTACCGCGAGCTCGGCCTTTATGCCGAAGATCCCGATCCCGAGGTCGGCGAGGTGCTGTACTGCTACGGCAACTGCGGCGATCTGGCCGAGTGGATCCCGCCCTCCGGCGGCGCCACCATCGTCGAGAAAACCATCGACATCGTCACCGCGATCGGCACGGCCACCAACGTGACCGCCTACATCCCCGCCGACGCCTACGCCACCAAAGAGGACTACGAGACCTACAAGGCCATCGCCCTCGGCGCACAGGCTACGGCAGAGGAGGCTCTGGCACTCGCCCGGCAGGCCATCGCAATCGCGCAGGCTGCCGAGGCGTCGGTGAATGACCTGAGCAACGCGGTCGGCCAGAACACCAGCAAGATCGCAACGCTGTGGGACGCCGTTTTCAGCGAGATCACGACCAACCCCTTCCAGATCACGTTTGCAGACCTGACGGGCATCACCCTGACGGCCGGCATCTGGAACAGCGGACTCCAGCGCCTCGAGTGCTAAACTACCGGCCAAAGGCCAGAAAGGAGGCCGCCCATGTATAGAGGCACCACACCAACCATCACCATCAACTGTGACATCGACGTCAGCGAGTTCGTGACCATGTGGGTAACATTCCGCACGCAGCAGCTCGCCACCTATGCCCCGCCGAAGCAGGTGGAAGTCACCAAGCACCTCGGGGACGAGGGCGTCGACGCGACCGACAAGGTCGTCACCGTCAGTCTGACGCAAGCCGACACGCTGCTGCTCGGCTCTCTGTCTCCCGACGAGGATCAACAGGTGGAGGTGCAGATCCGCGGCAGGACGGAGGACGGGCGCGCGTTTGCGAGCAACATTATGACCGCCCCGCTCAGCCGGATCCTGAAGGACGGCGTCATCTAAGTGAGCGTCGACTTCAATGCCTCGTTCTCTGGCAGCGCGGAGACCTTCGGGGCGAAGATGACCGAGACGCCTGCCTCCATGACCGCCTCCATGAAGGAGACGGGCGGCGGCAGCGCCTCAAACTACGAAGCCCTGCGCAACAAGCCCAAGATCAACGGGCACGAGCTGATCGGCGACATGACGCCGGCGCAGCTCGGCATCACGAACGACAGGCACCACACCCACAAGCAGGCGCAGGCAGCGAAGGTGTGGACAGTCGCCCACAACCTCGGAAAGCGGCCCGCCGTCACGGTCGTCGACAGCGCCGGCACTGTGGTCATCGGGGAGGTCGACTACCTCGACGACAACACCGTGCGCCTGACCTTCTGCGC
>ENA-ORRI01000411-ORRI01000411.1-human-gut-metagenome-genome-assembly--contig:-NODE-411-length-23438-cov-4.04576_pt1 | contig 23438 bp, 13 predicted proteins | sample MGYA00242172_ERZ509128 | MGnify/ENA primary metagenome ERZ509128 (study PRJEB26280, sample SAMEA2338623) | human gut metagenome | biome: human gut; feature: human-associated habitat; material: faeces... | reverse complement strand
TCATCGTGCAGGCGGCCGTGCCGCCCCGCCGCAGGCATTCGTAGGCAATGTCGAGCGCCGGATACTTGCGCCGGTCGACCGCCTCGAAGGTGAGCTGCGGATGGTCGAGGAAGTTGAAATGCTCCTGCGGGCGGCTGGCCCGGCGGGGGTAGAAGAGCGCATAGCTGATGGGCATCCGCATGTCGGGGGTCCCCAACTGCGCCTTGATGGCCCCGTCGTCGAACTCGACCATCGAGTGGACAATCGACTGCGGGTGGAGGATGACGTCAATGCGGTCGGCCGGCATGTCGAAGAGCCAGCGCGCCTCGATGACCTCGAAGCCCTTGTTGACGAGCGTCGAGGAGTCAATTGTGATTTTGGCCCCCATGTGCCACTGGGGGTGGTGGAGCGCCTGCTCGACGGTGACGTCGGCGAGCGCCTCGGCGGGCAGGTCGCGGAACGAACCGCCGCTGCAGGTGACGATGAGCCGCCGCGGCCGCGAGCTCTCGCCCGCCAGACACTGGAAGATGGCCGAATGCTCCGAGTCGACGGGCAGAATCGGCGCCCGCTTCTCGGCCGCCAGGCGCATGACCACCTCGCCGCCCACCACGAGCGACTCCTTGTTGGCCAGCGCCAGCTTCTTGCCTGCGCCCAATGCGGCGACGGTGGGGTGGAGCCCAGCGTAGCCCACCAGCGCATTGACGACCACCTGCGTGTCGCCCCCTGCGGCGACCTGACGGACGGCATCCTCGCCCGCGTAGACCTTCACGTCGGTGTCGCTCAGCGCGTCGCGCAGCGGGGCGTAGCAGCTCTCGTCGGCGATGACGACCGTGTCGGCGTCGAATTCACGGGCCTGAAGGGCCAGCTGCCGCCAGTTGCGGTGGGCCGTCAGGATGCGGGCCTCGAAGAGTTCGGGATTTTCGCGGACGATGTCGAGGGTCTGCGTACCGATGGAGCCGGTCGACCCCAGAATGGCAAGGCGTTGTCTCATGAGGTTCAGAATACGATGTAGTTTTCGGGGTTGACCGGCTTGCCGTTGTTCCACAGCTCGAAGCCGAAGAGCCGCACCTGTCCGTCGACCGGTTCGGCGTTGTAGCCGATTTGCGCACCGCCGCGCACGGCCTGTCCCGTCGTGACGAGCGACTGCGAGAGGTTGCGGTAGACCGAGAGCAGGTTGTTGGCGTGCTGGATGATGATGGTGTAACCCGACTCGGGGCTCCAGAGGTTCTGGATGACCGTGCCGCTCTCGACGGCCGAGACGGGGGCGTCCGACGTGGCGACAATCCCGACGCCCAGACGACCCTGCGCCACGTCGAAGCTCTGGGTGATGATGCCCTCGATGGGGGCGAGCAGCTCCATCGATTCGCGCAGCGCGCGCCGCGAGGCCTTCTGCGAGGCGCTCAGCGAGTAGGGTCCGTCACCCTCCATCTGGGCGCGCAGCAGCGAGTCCTCGTGCGAGGGCATGACCAGCACCTTGCTCAGCCGCGAGGAGTCGCTCGAGGCGATGGTCCTCATGACGGGGGTCTTGCCCTCCATGATGAGGGCGATGTTCTGGTTGTAGGTCATCATCTGGTTCATCACGCGCTCCATCGAGTCGAGGCGGATGATGTTCTGCACGAGGCTTTCGCGCGAGCGGTCGGCCTCGGTCCGGTAGCCGGGCAGGAACTCCAGCACGGGGGAGTAGGCCACCAGCGAGAGAATCAGGATGAAGAGCAGCAGCACGAAGGCCACCAGTGCGGCGAAGATGCTTGCCGGCGAGAGGTGCAGGTGCCACTCCTCGCTGTTGTCGGTGGCGTTGAGCATGCTGAAGCGCCGCTTGCGGAAGAAGTTCCGCCACCAGGAACCTATTTTTTTCTGAATGTCCATCTTCTGCGGAGTGATAATCCCGACAAAGATACGAATTTTACGCGAAAACCCTGCGCCTGCGGCTCAATTCGCGCCTTGAGTTCGCAGCGGTCGCCTTCGCCGCCCCTGCCCCTGCCGCGCGGGTCGGTCCTGCGACGGCTGCCTCTGCCGCGCCGCCGCCTCTGCCGTTTCCGTAGCGCCGAGCCGCGTTCCGGGAGGACCGCATGTCCGGCGCGACATTGCCTTTCGGGCGGGCCGTCGTTCCTGCCTCTGCAGCGCGGGTCAGCCTTGCCCCTGCCGCGCCGCCGCTCTTGCCTCTGTCGCGCCGCCGCTCTTGTCGCGCTTGCCGTGCGGAGCCGTATTCCGGGCGGTGGCGGGCCAACCGTTTGACACCTGGCGGCTTTTCGACGCCCCGATGCGGACCGGGAAGCAAAGGTTCGCTTATTTTTATTACCTTTGCGGTGTCCATAGGATAACGATTCAAATTCGATGATATTATGGTGAAACCTACTTTATTGGTCCTCGCTGCCGGCATGGGCTCGCGCTACGGCTCGCTCAAGCAGATGGACGGGGTCGGCCCCAACCGGGAGGCCATTATCGACTATTCGGTCTACGACGCCATCCGCGCCGGATTCGGCAAGGTCGTATTCGTCATTCGGCACTCGTTTGCCAAGGAGTTCCAGGAGGTCTTCTCCGCCGAGCGGTTCGGCGGCCGCATCGCCGTCGAGTATGTCTTCCAGGAGCTCGACTACCTGCCCGAGGGGCTGACGGTGCCCGAGGGCCGCGTCAAGCCGTGGGGCACGAACCACGCCGTGATGATGGCGGCCAAGGCCATCCACGAGCCCTTTGCGGTCATCAATGCCGACGACTTCTACGGCGCGGAGGCCTACCGGACCATCGGCGACTACCTCGCACAGCTCGACGGCAGCCGCAACCGCTACTGCATGGTGGCCTACGACCTGAACCGCACCCTCTCGGAGAACGGCACCGTCTCGCGCGGCATCTGCTCGGTCGACGGCGAAGGCAACCTGACGGCGATGGTCGAGCGGACGCAGATTGAGCGCGTGGCCGACGGCCGCATCCTCTTCCACGACGGCGGGGCCGACGAACCGCTGGCCGAGGATACCCCCGTCTCGATGAACCTCTTCGGCTTCACGCCCGACTACTTCGACTACTCGGCCGCCTACTTCAAGGAGTGGTTTGCGGCCAACCGCGAGAACCTCAAGGCCGAGTTCTACATCCCGACGATGGTCAACAAGCTCATCGGCGAGGGGACGGCTTCGCTGCGGGTGCTGCGCAGCACGGCGCAGTGGCACGGCGTGACCTACAAGGAGGACAAGCCGGCGCTGATGGCCAGCATCGAACGGATGATTGCCGAGGGCAAGTATCCGCGCAACCTTTGGAAATAACGGCCGGCAGCGGCGGCGGAGGTTGGCGGCCGGGAACTGTGTACGGAGATAACGGCCGGAAGCAGGGACCGGAGCGGCTGATGCTGCGGCCGGAACAGCCGCCGGAAGCAGGGACCGGAGTTGACAGCCGGGCACGGCGGCCGGAGATAAGGGTCGGCTGCAGGGACCGGAAACGGCTGATGCAGCGACCGGCAACAATGGCCGGCAACAACGGCACATACAGCGGCGCTCTGCCGCATATCGGAAGAAAGAGTCCATCCACCAGTCGGTGGATGGACTCTTTGTTTTGTGTCGGTTCCCGGAGCTCCTTGCCAAGGGGGAGGGTGATGGGGTAGGGTGATGGGGGCGTCGGGCATGCGGGTGCCGGGCGTGCGGAGGGCAGGCTCGCAGGTGTCGGGCGTACGGATGTCGGGCGTGCGGAGAATGGGCGTGCGTGCGGCGGTCAGTCGAGATAGCCCGCGCGGACCAGCTCCTCGCGGATTTTTACCCAGTCGGCCACGGGGCGCTTCACCCCGTCGATGAAGCGGATGGGGCACCCCAGCGCGCTGTCGTCGATGTAGAGGTCCGCATGGATTTTGGGCGACTGCGTCCAGCGGTGCTGCTCGGGATTCTCGTTGACGGCGTAGAGCGGAATATCCCGCTCGGCAAACCAGGCAAGCGCCTTGTCGAGCAGCCGGCCGCTGCGCATCGTGCAGAGGATGAGCCGGCATCCGTTGTCGGTCAGCTCGCGGAGCACGGGCACGGCGCCGGCATCCTCGCCCACGTGGGGGTACTCGTGGGTGACGACCGTGCCGTCGAAATCGACGGCGATGACTGCATCGTGTATGGCCATGGCTTGAGGTCTTTGTGTGTCGGCGGGTTACTTACGCCCTGTCGTGCTTGCGGTGGTGATGGTGGCGGTGGCTCTGCTCCTCCCCGCTGCGCGTCAGAAGCCGGCGCAGGAAGTTCAGAATCCGCTTGCGGTAGCTCGTCTCCTGGTAGTCGTCGCCGTAGCCGTACCCGTAGGTGTAGCCATATCCGTACCCGTATCCATAACCGTACCCGTATCCGTATCCGTGGCGGCGGCTGCGGGCGCCGTTGAGGACGATGCACATGTTGCGGAGCTTCTTTTCGCGGTAGAGCCGTTCGATGTCGGGCAGCTGGCGGCGGTCCAGAACCCCCTCGCGGATGATGTAGATGCAGAGGTCGCACAGACGGTCGGTGCTGATGGCGTCGGCTACCGACATGGCCGGCGTCGAGTCGATGAAGATGTAGTCGTAGCGCGTGCGGAGCTCGGTTATGAGCGTATCGAGCCGGTCCGAAAGCAGCATCTCGGCCGGGTTGGGCGGCTGGATGCCGGCATAGACGACATCCAGATTGTCGTGAACGCCGGAGCGGGAGATTATCTGGTCTGCGTCGGTGATGGAGCCCGAAAGGTAGGCGGAGATGCCTCGCGAATCCTTGCCGTGGCCGAATTCGCTCGAGAGGGCGTGGCGGCGCAGGTCGAGGTCGAGCAGCACCACCTTTTTCCCGGCCATGGCCAGCGTGACGGCGAGGTTGACGGCCACGAAGGTCTTGCCGGCGTGGGGGTTCGACGAGGTGAAGAGGACGCACTGCAGGCGGCTCTGGCTCGACACGTTCATGAAGTTCATGTTCGAGCGCAGCATGCGGAAGGCCTCCGAGAGGGCGTCGCGGCCCGCCTCGCGCACGGCGACGATGCCCTTCGTGGTCTCACCCTCGTAGAGGGGAACATCACCCAGGAAGGGGGCGCTCAGATTCTCCTCGATGTCCCTGCGGCCGCGGATGGTCGTGTCGAGCATGCTCAGCAGGAAGAGCAGGCCGAAGGGAATGGCCAGTCCGACGATGAGCGCAATGCCGAGAATCATCGACGATTTGGGGGCGATGGGGGCTCCCGAGCCGTATGCCAGGTCGATGACGCGGGCGTTGCTCTCCGCCACGGCCAGGTTGAGCTGCGTCTCCTCCTGCTTGTTGAGCAGGTAGAGGTAGAGCTCCTCCTTGATTTTCTGCTGGCGGGCGATGCCGAGCATCTCCTTCTCCTGCGAGGGGACCGTCGAGATGCGGCGGTTGGCCTGCTCCTCCTCCGAGCGCAGGGCGTTGCGCTGGATTTCGAGCGCGCGGATGTGCGAGTCGAGCGAGGCGATGATGGAGCGGCGTACGGCCGCCAGGTTGTTGTCCAGCTCCTGCATCACGGGGTTGTTGGCCGAGCTGTTCTCGCTGAGCTTCTCGCGGCGGAGAATCCCCTCGTTGTAGGCCGAAATCTGCTCGGTGATGCCCGAGTTGGCGATGGCGGCCATGGCGGGAATCAGGTCGCCGGCATGCTCCCTGTCGAGCAGGTAGGAGCGGATGAACTCCGCCACGTTGATTTGGTTCTCGAGCGAGAGCCCCTCGGCCTTGAACTGCGAGCTCTCCTCGACGTTGCGCGTCGCCTCGCTCGCGAGGTCCACCATGCGGTTGTCCCTCTTGAAGTTCTCGATGTCGCGGTCCACGTCGTTCAGCTCGCTGCCGATGATTTCGAGGCGCGAGTGGATGAAGTCGGCCGTCTCTTCGGAGATGCGCCGCTTGTCGGCGATGGCGTCGTTGTTGTAGACCGTGATGAGGGTGTTGATGACATCCTCGGCCCGCTTGGGCACGGCGTCGTTCATCGCGATGCCGACCACCGAGGTCTGCTTGTCCTCCACGGCGCACTTGACGGCGGCCCGGTAGGCCGACGTGGCCGCCTCGAGCGAGCTTTTCGCAACCTGGATGGCCGTTCCCTCGTCGGCGGGCGAGAGGTAGAGCGTCTTGCGGATGATCATCCGCCCCAGCGGGGTGGAGACCGTATCGCCGTAGGCGGCCGTTACGACGCGGCCGCGCTCCTCGTCGGAGATGTAGCCGTCGTTGAAGTCGGTGAGTTCGACCTGCTCGCCGCCGGCCAGCGGACGGGCCCGGAACGAGAAGGACTGGTTCTCGCCCTCGTCCACGAAGTCGGCCTCGATGGGCGACCGTCCGTAGAGGTCCTGCGTGCGGAGCCCGCTGCGCTTCGAGTAGCCGGTCGTCAGACGGAGCGTGCGGACCACCTCCTGCATCAGCCGGCGCGACTGGAGGATGTAAATTTCGTTGTCGACGCTGTTGCGGCTCTGGAAGCCCGAGATGTCGCTGAAGGCCGAAATATCCATGTTGGCCCCCTTGCGGTCGTCCTTGACCAGGATGGTGGCCTTGCGGCTGTAGACCTTCGGCGTGCGGGCCAGATAGAGGTAGCCTGCACCCAGGCAGACGATGACCGATATGGCGAACCAGTACCAGTTGGCCAGTATCATCTGGATGAGGTCGTGCAGCGAGAACATCCCCGCTTCGGAGGTCTCGTTCTGGGGTGCGTGTTGCGTATTGGGTGTCTGTTCAATCATGGTCGCGGATTATTTTCTGGAAAGGGTTACGACGAGCGTCGCAATCGAGATGGCGGTGCTCACCAGCGAGATGTAGAACGAGCGGTCCTGGCTGATTTGACCCGAGCGGGCCTTCTTCTTGTTGGGCTTGACGTAGACCACGTCGTTCTGCTGGAGGTAGAAGGCCGGCGAGTCGAAGATATCCTTCGAGCGCAGGTCGAGGTACTCGATGGTGCGCACGCCGTTCGTCTCGCGGATGACGGCCACCTCGTCGCGCATGCCGTAGACCGTCAGGTCGCCGGCCATCGCCAGCGCATCGAAAATCGAGACGCGGTCGTTCTTGATTTCGTACTCGCCCGGATGGGCCACCTCGCCGATGACCGAGAACTTCATGTCGGCGAACTCCACGTTCACCGTCGGGTCGTTCAGATACCCGCCCTCGACAATCCTGTCGGCGATGGCCTTGGCCAGTTCGCTGCGGGTCATGCCGCGGCAGTCGATTTTCCCGATGATGGGCATGTCGAACATGCCGTGCTCGTCCACCGTGCGGACCTGAAGCGAGGAGGCGTTGCTCGAAGAACTTGTTCCGGTAGTTGACAGCGCGTTGTAGCCCGAAGCCGTATTGAAGGGGACGGCCAGTTCGGGGTCCTTGCTGTTGACCACGACGGTGAGCCGGTCGAGCGGCTGGATGCGGATTTGACCCTTGAGGGCTGTCTGTTCCGGAGTGTATGGGGTGGCATCCTGGAGGTACCAGGTCTTTTTGGCGGCTCTTTGCGTTGCACACGACGTGAAGGCAAGCGCCGCGAAGCAAGCGACGGAGAGCAGGAGAAAACGGAAAAATCTCATCTGTTTCAGGATAATTGTATACGCCCCGCAAAGGTAGTAAAGTTTTCCGAAAAATCCAGCGGTGCAATTTGCTATTTGTGCCGCAGTTGGACCGATTGAGCGTCCGTCGGGGCAGGGTGCGGGATGCGGCGCCGGAGTTGAGGTGTTGCGGCGGCGGAGCTCCCTCTGGGGACGCTCAGGGCCGGTGCCGCGCGCTCTTTTGCGGGATTCGGCGTTCAGCCGTATCAAAATAGCCGGAAAAAGTGTATTTTTGGTCCTCCAAAGCGTCGCCGGACGCTCTGGATGCCGGCTTCCGGCCGTGCCAATCCCTCCCGACGCCCTCCCCGATTCGTTCGGCGGGGCATTCCTCCGGCGGACTTCGCTCTGGACCGCAACGTCGGCGAGCGATGCAGTGAACGGCGCGGCGCGACGCGGGTGCGGCAGGGAGGCGGAGCTTCCGCCGCCGGCCCGGTTTGCCCCAGTCCGGTTTGCCGCCGGTCCGTACCGGTCTGTGCCGGTCCGTCCAGTCGGTCCAGCACGGACCCGGTCCGTCCCGGTCCCGGGAGCGCTGGAGGCGGAGCAAAATGTGAACAGTTTGATTTGAAAGGTAATAAAAGACAATGGATGCGATGAATCATCCCGAATGGAGCTATCAGGCCGTCATCTACGAAATGAACGTCCGCCAGCTCACCCCCGAAGGGTCGCTTCGGGCCGCAGCCGCGCGGCTGCCGATGCTGCGCGACATGGGCATCGATGCCGTATGGCTCATGCCCGTCTATCCCATCGGCGTCGAGGGGCGCAAGGGCTCGCTGGGCTCCTACTATTCGATTCGCGACTACTGCGCCATCAACCCCGAGATGGGGACGATGGCCGATTTCGACGCCTTCGTGGCCGAGGCGCACCGCCTGGGCATGAAGGTGCTGCTGGACTGGGTGGCCAACCATACGGCGCGCGACGCCCGCTGGATTGTCGAAAAGCCCGCCGACTGGTACGAACGCGACGCCTCGGGCGCACCCGCCGTGCCGTGGGACTGGACCGACACGGCGAAGCTCAACTACGCCAACCGCGCCGTCTGGGAGGGTGAGGCCGAGGCGATGGAGTTCTGGCTCCGCGAGCACGGCGCCGACGGCTTCCGCTGCGACATGGCGATGCTCGTGCCGGTGGAGTTCTGGCATGAGACGGTCCGCCGCCTGCGCCTTATGAAGCCCGACCTCTTCATGCTGGCCGAGGCCGAGGAGACGAACCTCTTCGAGCACGGCACCTTCGATGCCTGCTACGCCTGGCAGATGCACCACCTGATGAACGACGTGGCGCAGGGTCGGGTGCGGGTCACGGCGCTGCGCGACTACATCTACGCCGACCGCGGCCGCTACCCCGAGTCGGCCATGCGGCTCACCTTCACCTCGAACCACGACGAGAATTCGTGGAGCGGCTCGGAGTTCACCCGCATGGGGGCCGCCCGTGAAATCATGGCGGCCTTCACCTTCGTCGTGCCGCGCGGCCTGCCCCTCGTCTATACGGGACAGGAGGTGGGCTACGACCACAGCTTCGCCTTCTTCGACCGCGACCCCCTGCCCGATGCCGCTCCCAACGCCTTCACGGAGTTCTACCGCCGGCTCACCGCACTGCGCCACAACCACCCGGCCCTCGCCTCGGGCGGCCGCGGCGGCGGGATGGTCGAAATCCGCAACAACGCCGAGGATTGCCTGATGACCTTCGTGCGCGAAGCGGGCGACGACCGCGTCGTGGCGGTGATGAACCTCTCGCCCTACGCCATCCATGCCGACTACCGCACGGGCATCTACGCCGGGCGCTACATCGACGCGATGACGGGCCTGCCGTTGCTGCTTGCGGAGCATGTCGAGGAGGATATGGCTCCGTGGAGCTACCGGATTCTGACCCGCTCCCGCGAATAGCGCCGCCGGAGGAGCCGATGTCAACCTTTTTTCCGCTTTCCTGCCCATGACCACCGAATCCGAACCCATGCTCCGTACCGCTTCCGGGTGCGATGCCCCGTCGGGGAAGGCCTCCTGCGCCGGGGTTGCCGACCAACCCTCCGCCGGAACGGCCGCCGATGGGTCTGCCTCTGTCGGAGTTGCCGCCGGCAAACCCGCAATTCGAGACGGGCGCCCCGCCTACGGAACTGCCGACGGGACTGCCGACGGGGCCGCCGCCGTGCCTTCCGCCGACGACCGCCCGGCTGCCGGCGGAGCGTGTCCCCTCGGTGCCGGGGCCGGGGAGGGCGGGAGCCGCATCGAGCGCATCGAGCCGCCGTCGTGGTGGGTCGGCATGCAAACGCCGCTCCAGCTGCTGGTCAAGGGGCGGGGGATTGCCTCGTGGCAGGTCGCGGTTGATGGCTGCGAGGGGGTCCGCGTCACGGCGCTCCATCCCGGCACGAGCCCCAATTACCTCTTCGTCGACGTGGCCATAGCGCCGACGGCCCGCCCCGGCCGCATCCGCCTCCGCTTCACCCGCGGCGGCGAGCACTTCGGGGTCGATTACGAGCTGGCGGCCCGTCCGCAGCGTCCGCAGCGCGCGAGCTTCTCGACGGCCGACGTCCTCTACCTGGTGATGCCCGACCGCTTCGCCGACGGCGACCCCTCGACGGACAACGACCCCTCGACGGCCGAGCGCTGCGACCGCCGCGACCCCTTCGGCCGCCACGGAGGCGACCTGCCCGGCCTTACGCGGCATCTGGACTACATCGCCCGGCTCGGCGCCACGGCCGTCTGGTGCACCCCCGTGCTGCTCGACAACGAGCCGCACCAGTCGTACCACGGCTATGCCACGGCCGACTACTACCGGGTCGACCCCCGCATGGGCGGCAACGAGGCCTACTTCACCTTTGTCGGGGAGTGCCACCGCCGGGGGCTGAAGGTGGTGATGGATGTGGTGACGAACCACTGCGGCAGCGCCCACTGGTGGATGGAGGAGCCTCCGTTCGACGACTGGGTCCACCGCCACCGGAGCTATACGCCCACCAACAACCTCTTCTCGACCCACATGGACCCCAACGCCTCGCGCTACGACCTGGAGGTGTTGCAGAGCGGCTGGTTCGACCGCTCGATGCCCGACATGAACCTCGACAACCCGTTCGTGCTGAACTACTTCCGGCAGTGGGCCGTCTGGTGGATTGAGCGGGCCGGCATCGACGGCCTGCGCGTGGACACCTACCCCTACAACGAGAAGGGGCCGATGAGCGCCTGGTGCGCCTCGGTGCGGCGCGAATATCCGTGGCTCAACATCGTCGGCGAGTGCTGGACGACCGACATCCCGCGTCTGGCCTACTGGCAGAGCGGCCAGATGAACCGCGACGGCTTCGATTCGCACCTGCCCGCCCTGATGGACTTCCCGCTGCAGGAGGCGCTCTGCTCGGCGCTGCGGCCCGGGCGGCGGGGCGGCGGGATGATGCGCCTCTACGACTGCCTCGCGGACGACTTCGTCTACCACAATCCGTCGAATCTGGTCACCTTCTTCGGCAACCACGACACGGAGCGGCTGGCCGAAGAACGTCGTTGGCGGCAGCTGGCGGCGGATGAAAATCGCCTTTGCGCTGCTGGCCACCCTGCGGGGCATTCCCCAAATCTTCGCCGGGGACGAGCTGGGGCTGCGCACGACCGATGCGGCGCAGGGCCACGGCGCTCTGCGCCGTGACTTCCCGGGCGGCTGGGCGGGCGATGCGCGCAACTGCTTCGAGGAGTCGGGACGGCTGGGCGAGGCGGGTGACCTCTGCGCCTACGTGCAGCGGCTCTTCACCTGGCGCCGGCAGTGCCGCGTCCTCCACACGGGGCGGACGATGCACTTTGCACCCGAGGATGAGTGCTACGCCTTTTTCCGCTACGACGACCGTGTCTGCGTCTTTGTCTTTGTCAACAACTCGCGGCGCCGCGTGCGCATCCCCTGGTCGCACTATGCCGAAATCGCCGCGCCGCTCCGTGAGGGGCGCAACGTGGTGACGGGCGAGCGGGTCACGCTCTCGGAGCGGAGCCGCGTGGCACCGCTCACGGCGCTGGTGGTCGAGTTCGACCGGGGCGTTGCGCCGACCGGCCGCGTGGTGTGTGACGCCGGGGATAAATCCGCAGCGGAGCGATAACCGGTTGCCTGCCCCCTGTCTGCCCGCCTTTCTGTCTGCTGCCCTGTTTTTAGTCTCACCTCTTTCCTCGCGCCTTGCGCTTTCTGCCTCCCGACTTAGAACGCCTTTCGCCGTCCGGCAGACGGTACGCGCCGGCGGGTGCTGAATTCCCCTTCCGGAACCCTCCGGGCACAATGCCGCAAATAGAAAAGGGACGGAGCTCACGGCTCCGTCCCTCTTTTCTGCACTCCGCCCTCCGGGGCGACCCCTTTCTCGTGTTTGCACTCCGCCCTCCGGGGCGACTCCTTTCGCGTGTTTGCGCTCCGCCCTTCGGAGCGACCCCTCCCGCGTGGGTCAGAACTCCACCTTGGGGGCTACGTCGCTCCCTTCGGCCGCCTCGAAGTAGGGCTTCTTCTCGAAGCCGCAGAGCGAGGCCACGATGTTGGTCGGGAAGCGGCGCACGGCGACGTTGTAGCCGCGGGCCGTCTCGTTGAAGTCGCGCCGCGCCACGGCGATGCGGTTCTCGGTCCCCTCGAGCTGCGCCTGAAGCTCCCGGAAGTTCTCGTTGGCCTTCAGGTCGGGGTAGTTCTCGGCCACGGCCAGCAGCCGTCCCAGCGCCGTGCGCACCTCTGCCTGCGCCGCCTGGTAGCGCTCCAGCTGCTCGGGCGTCAGCTCGTCGACCGAGAGGTTGATGGAGGTTGCGCGCGTGCGGGCGTCGGTCACCTCCTCGAGCGTCGTGCGCTCGTGCTCGGCGTAGCCCTTGACCGTGTTCACCAGATTGGGAATGAGGTCCGAGCGGCGCTGATACTGCGTCTCGACGTTGGCCCAGGCGCCGTTGACCGCCTCTTCACGGCTCACCAGCCGGTTGTAGCTCGAATAGAAGAAGAATCCTCCGATGACGAGGATGGCCAGTACAATCCAAATCCACTTTTTCATTGTTCGCTCTCTTGATTGGTTTATTCTGTTGTCTCAGTAGGTTGCTGTTGCCTTTTCCGTTGCCTTATCTGTTGCCTCGGCCCGCTCTCAGCGGCTTGCCTCGTCCTTGCTCTCCGCGGCGCCTTGCCCGGTGGGGGGGGAAGGTGCCGGCCGGGGGGGGCTGCGCCTGTGTTCTGCCGGGGCGGTCCCGGGCTGCGGTTCGCCGCGGCGCTGTTCCGCCGGGCTTCGTTTTGCCGCCCTTGCTCGCCGGCCGGGGGGCGCTGCATTGCGCGTCCCTTTCTGCACTTCTTGCGTGCTTCTTTTTCCGCTCCTTTGGGCATCCTCGGGGCTACCAGCGCGAGCCGGCGCCGCCGCCTCCGAAGCTGCCTCCGCCGAAGCCTCCGCCCATGGAGCCCCCTCCGCCGCCGAAGCCGCCCAGTCCGCCGAAGCCGCCGATGATGGGCCCTCCGCCGCGCCCTCCGAAGCCGTTGTCGCGCCATTCGCGCTCCTGGCGCCGCACCACATGGCCGCAGTGCGTGCAGACGAAGGTGTACTCGACGATGCGGTGCTGGGGGGTGAGCCCCAACACGCGCCGCTCCTCACGGACGAGCGTATGCTTGTGGCAGCGCGGGCAGCGCTTCTCCTGCCGCCGGCGGTGGAGCGCCAGCAGCGAGGTGGCGAGGAAGAAGAGGATGACCGCGCCGAAGATGTAGAGCACCGGCAGCGGCCCGTCGTCCGGCTCCTCCTCCCCGAATGCGATGCCACTGCCCGTCAGGGCGCCCGCCACGGCCTCGACACCGGCCACCATGCCGCCGCTGTAGTCCCCCGTGCGGAAGCGGGGCAGCATCAGCTGCGTCTGAATCCGCTTGCAGAGGGCGTCGGTCAGAACCCCCTCGACGCCGTATCCCGTCACGAAGCGGATTTCGCGCCGGTCGCGGACCAGCAGGATGCCCACGCCGTTGTCGTCGCCGGCGCGCCCCACGCCCCAGCGGCGGAAGAGGTCGATGGCGAAGGTGAAGAGATCGTCGCCGGCAATCTCGTCGACGGCCACCACCGCCACCTGGGCGATGCCCTGCCGGCGCAGCGAGCCGCAGAGCGAGTCGATGCGGGCGACGGCTGCCTCGGAGAGAATCCGGTCGGGATTCGAGACGTAGCGGTTGCGGTCCGTCAGCTGGACGTTGGGAATCTCCTCCACGCGGTAGCCGGCCGCCCGTGCGGGTGTGGCCGCAAGGAGCGGGAGCATCAGGCTCAGGAGGATGGTGGTCAGCAGGGTGCGCATGGTTGAAAACAGGGGGTTGTGTGGTGCAAACATACGAAAAAAGCGGCAAATTGCCCAATGGTGCAGGGGGCCTTTCGTCGCTTTTTTTCGTCGGCCGGTCGGGCGGCCCGGGGCGGGGGAGGGAGGTGCCCCGGGGCCGCGGGCGGGGCCGGGCCGATGGAGGGTCCGGTCCGGGAGGCGGTTCCGTGTGTGGGTCCGGGCTGGTGAAAGGTCCGGGCCGGAAGAGGTGCCGCTTACGCCCGCTCATCGCCCGCTCAGAGGCGGCTGCGGTCCTCGGCGGCTCCCGCCTCTTCTGGAAGGCCTTGCCCGCCTTGAAGTTGTAGGTTATGCCCACCTGGAACCGGATGGAGCTCCAATTCTGGCGAACCTGCTGGTGGCGTACGAAGTCGTCGCCGCGTGCGCCGACCGTCTGTGCCCGGTTCAGCAGGTTGTAGGCCGAGAAGGTGCAGGTCAGACGGTCGCCGAAGAAGCTCTTCTTGATGCTGGCGTTGAGGAAGTGCATCGCGTCGACCCAGCACGAACCCAGATAGAGCCGGTTGTTGTAGCGGTACGAGAGGTCGAGGTAGACCTTGCCCGGCAGCGTGAAGGTGGTCTGCGCGTTGGCGAAGAGGTAGTGGTGGTACCGGATTGAGCCGTGGCTCGAGAGGCGCATGCCGTTGTAGACGTAGTTGGCGTTGAGGTTGAGCGTCCACCACTTGGTGAGCTGGAACGGCAGGCTTGCGGCCAGGTAGTAGCTCGCCGTGCGGTCGTAGTTGAGCCAGAGGATGCCCAGCACGTCGGGATTCTCGGCGTCGGGAACCATGTCCTGGTTGATTTCGTCGTCGACGATGCTGATGCCGGCCGTCAGCGTGTACTTGTGGGCGAGCACCGCCGTGAGGCTCACGTCGCTCGTGTAGCTGGGGAGCAGGTCGGGGTTGCCCGTCTGGTAGGTGTAGTCCGAAATCTGCGAGCGGTTGGGCATGAGCGTCCAGAAGCTCGGGCGGCGGATGGTCCGCGCATACTGCGCCACCAGCGAGTAGGCTCCGTCGCTGCTCAGCGAGTAGGAGACGTTGGCGTTGGGGAAGAGGCTGAAGTAGTTCTGCTCGACGCCGTTGCGCCGCCCGTCGGTGCGGGTGTACTCGCCGCGCAGCCCCGCCGTGACGCCCCAGCGGCCGAGCTTGGCCGTCACGACGCCGTAGGCGGCCGCGATGTGTTCGGTGTAGTCGACGCGGAGACTCTGGTCGTCGTTGCGCACCCACTCCTCCTCCTTGAGGTACTGGTAGAGGGAGTTGTTGTAGGTGTGGTTGCGCGTATACTTGGCGCCGGTTTGGAGGCTCCATTTCGGCGAGAACTTCTTGTCGAGGGCCAGCGTCAGCGCGGCAACCTCGAACGAGTTGTCCGTGTGGTCGCGGTAGGTCGAGTCGACGGAGGGCAGTCCTTCGGGCTGTATGTGGCTGAAGTTGTCGTTGTGCGACGAGGCTTCGCGGCGGGCGTAGTCGCCCAGCACCTTGAACTGCGACCCCAGCGTGTCGATTTTCCAGATGTAGTTGAAGGTCCCCTCGTAGCCGTTCGTGGTGCTTGTCGGACGGAACCGGCTGTCGGTCTCGGAGGTGGTGCCGTTGCCCATCATCGAGTGGGTCTGCGTCGTGCCGCTCTCCGTCATGCGGAGGTAGGAGAACTCGGCGCCCACGCTGTGGCGGTCGTTGATTTCGTAGATGGCCCCGAGCCGGCCGCCTCCCGACGTGTCGTCGTTCTTCATGGTCGATTCGGCATTGAGCCGCTTGCTGCTGGTCGTGTAGTCGGTCTTTTCGGTCGAGAGGACCTCCGAGGGGCCGAACGAGGCCCAGGCCGAGGCGTTGATGTCGAAGCGCCCGCTGTGGATGCTGATGTTGGCTGCCGGCATGTACGAGCTGCCCATCTTGCCCTGCGTCGTGCGCATCGAGACCGAGCCGTTCAGGCCGTTCTCGCGCCGCTTGCGGAGCGTGATTTTGATGACGCCGCCCGAGGAGTCGGCATCGTAGTCGGCGCCGGTGACGGGCACCACCTCGATTTTCTGAATCTCCTCGGCCCGCAGCGAGCGCAGGTAGGTGAGCAGCTGCTCGGGCTCCATGCGCAGTTCGCGGTCGTTGATGAAGACCTTCGAGCCGCTCTTGCCGTTGATGGATATCTTGTCGTCGCTCACCCAGACGCCCGGCGCCTGTTCGAGCAGCTCGACGCCGTCGCGCCCGATGGCCGAGGGGGTGTTGGCCACGTCGACCACGAAGCGGTCGGCTTCGCGGCGGATGAGCTGCGCCTTGACGGTCACCCCTTCGATTTGGGTCGCCGCGGTGCGGAGCGTCAGGTTGCCCAGTTCGCCGTCGGCGGCGAGCTGCACGTCGCGGTCGATGGGTTCGTAGCCGACATACTGGATGCGGAGGTGGTACTTGCCCGCCGGGACGCGCAGTTCGAAGCGACCCTCCTCGTCGGAGGCCATCCCCGCCACCTGCTTTTCGTCGCGCAGCAGCACGACGGTGGCGTATGCCACGGCATTGCCCTGTTCGTCGACCACGCGGCCTCGGGTCGGGAGCATGCGGGCCGCGAAGAGCTCCGTGAGGGAGAGCATCAGTGCAAGTGAGAGAAGAACCAGTTTCTTCATGGCTTTATTGTGTTTTATTATTGTTTGCGTTGCTTGTTATTTGACAATGCAAATATAAATAAATTTCGTTGTATTATGCAATACAAAGTACTAAACTTTCGCATAATTTTTTGATACATATATTTATTAAAAAGAAATAGAGCCTCTTTTAAGAGGTAGCAAGGTGCTTGTGGTATGAGAATGTGTAGTTAAAGGAGAGGGGATTTAGCATTCGTAGTAGAGGTAAAAAGGAACTGACTATTGAAATCAATTGCAAGCACGGATAACGGTGGTATGTATTGAGTGGTAAAAGTTTCGGAATAATAAAAGTATTTTATTTGCTTAAGATTCAAACTTTATTTTTACCTTTGTAGTGTATCGAGAATATCGATACGCTTTTTTGATGGCATTTAGGCTATTGGTTTTGCAACGAAAACGACCAATTTTTAATCGCAAAAACACCAATAGGCACAATGAATGCCCTCGCTGTATGGCGTGGGTTGTGCTTATGTTTTTGCAGGCGCTTGGTCGTGCCTCGTTGCAATAAGCATGACCTGCGTTTCTTTTTTATGGTTAAGCGTATGCCATCTTTGGCATAGACTATAATGTTTAACGATTAAAATAATACAGCGTTATGAAAAAGAAATCTTTTTTCTCCTACTGTTTGTCTCGGCCTTGTTATCCATGGTGTCATGTATGCCAAAAATGTATCCGCTGAGGGGGCAATACAAAGTCGAAAATACTATTGAAACTACATCGTCATACGAGGATGTTTGGAATAAAGTAATAAATTTTTTGCGTCAAACAATATTGCAATTTCGACAATCGATAAATCAAGCGGCATTGTGGCTGCGAATGATGTCGTTTTTTGGAAGACATGCCTTACAATGGAAGATAAAAGGGGTGTAATTGAAAATCCCCAGGCTTGGTTTGTCATGCCGTATGAAAAGAATACCAAGCCGGTATCAGTGCAATGTTCGCTTAATGTTCATGTGATAGACACGAATGATGGACGTGTTTCTATAACAATAAATATTGGTAATATTAGGGGAAAAGAGATTACATCTAATTTTACGGGATTAGCCATATATCCATCCTATAATTTTTCGTCTACGGGAAAATTCGAGAAAACATTATTAGATATATTTAGATGAGCCGCATGTATTAATGTGTTGATATGATTGTCTTACTTAAGTTTGGATTGGATGTTTATCCAATCCTTTTTGTTTAAATTGGATAAACTGTTAAAGCAAAACGATTTGTAATATTTTCAAGAGAAGGTTTTTCAGCTCTTTACGACTGATGTATAGACGAACAGTGTCTTTGTAGTTTGTTTTGAGCGCAATCCATGGTGCCGAGACAGATCATCTGGAGAATCCAGCCGTCATGCCGGAAACAGCCGCGGTGGTCGCCGACTCGGAACGCGGTACTCCTGCCGCGCCGAGTCCCGGTATTGCAGGATGCCGCCGCGCTGCGGAGCGGCTTCTGCATGAGGCGGTTCCGGTGCTGCGGCCGTCCGCAGCGTCCCGTCCGGAGGCTCTGCCGGCCGGCCGCGCTTCCCGCGCCGGAGCGCACAGCGCACTTCGGCTGCGTTTTTCGAAAAAAATCGGCGGCACGCCCTCGGGAATCCCGGGAATAATTCCTAAATTTGCAGGATGAATTACGATGACTGATTACGCCCCGAACCTATGCTGAGCCTGATTTTCTTTATCTTCCTCGTCCTCCTCTGCACCCTCTTCATGGTGCTCTCGGCCCTGGCCCTCGTCCTGTGCTGGCCCTTCGACCGCGCGCGCCGCACGGTGCACGAACTCTCGCGCATTCTGGTGCGCATCTTCTTCGCCATCCCGCCCCTGTGGCGGCAGCGCGTCATCGGACGGGAGCTCATCGACCGGCATCAGCGCTACGTGATTGTCATCAACCACCGCACCGTCATCGACATCCCGACGCTCTACTACCTGCCGCTCAACTTCCGCTGGGTCTCCAAGCGCGAGGTCTACAAGGTCCCCTTCTTCGGGCAGTACCTCTTCCTGCACGGCGACATCTGCATCAACCGCGGCCGCGCCACGGAGGCGATGGAGCAGCTGCTGCGCGAAGGCAAGCTCTGGCTCTCGCGCGGGGCTTCGGTGGCCATCTTCCCCGAAGGGACCCGCTCGAAGGACGGCGAGATTCACCGCTTCAAGGCGGGCGCCTTCCTGCTGGCCAGGGAGGCGGGCGTGGCGATTCTCCCGGTGGTCACCGAGGGAACCAACACGCTGATTCGCCCCAACGGCCTCTTCAACTGGGGCAACCGCATCACGATTCGGGTGCTGCCGCCGGTTCCGGCCGAGCGCGTGGCGGCCGAAGACCCCCACGTGCTGATGCAGGAGGTGCACGACGCGATGTGCTCTGCGCTGGAGGAGATTCGTCGCAAATAGGACCGCCGGGGTCCGACAGCCGCATCCCGCCTCGCGTGCGCGGGTGCGCCCTTCGTGCCGGAGGACGAACGGACCGCGGACCGCGGGCGTCCTGCGGCGCTTCCGGTTATGGACTGAACATGAATTATGGCTGACTTATTGAATAATATTCCTACGGACAACTACGGCGACGACGCCATCGTCACCCTCACGCCCCGCGAGCATATCCGCCTGCGCCCGGGCATGTACATCGGCAAGCTGGGCGACGGCTCGCAGGCCGACGACGGCATCTACGTCCTCATCAAGGAGGTGGTGGACAACTCGGTCGACGAGTTCATCATGGGCGCCGGACGCCAAATCGACATCACGGTCGAGGGGCAGCTGGTCACCGTGCGCGACTACGGCCGCGGCATCCCGCTCAACTCGCTCACGGCGGCCGTCTCGGAGATGAACACCGGCGGCAAGTACGGCGGCTCGGCCTTCAAGAAGACGGTGGGTCTGAACGGCGTGGGCGTCAAGGCGGTGAACATGCTCTCGAGCGAGTTCACGGCCCGCTCGGTGCGCGACGGCCGGGCCCACGAGGTGACCTTCGCCAAGGGGCTCGAGCAGGGCGAGCGCTGGGAGGAGCACACCGACGAGAAGAACGGCACCTTCATCTCCTTCCGCGTCGACGAGGAGGTCTTCGGCCCCTATGCCTACAACATGGAGTATGTCGAGCAGATGGTGAAGAACTACACCTATCTGAACCTCGGGCTGACCATCCGGCTCAACGGCCGGAGCTACGTCTCGAAGAACGGCCTGCTCGACCTGCTCAACGAGAACATGACCGACGAGCCGCTCTATCCGCCCATCCACCTCTCGGGCGACGACATCGAGGTGGCCATCACCCACGGCACGGGCTACGGCGAGAGCTACTACTCGTTCGTCAACGGACAGTACACCTCGCAGGGCGGTACGCACCAGGCGGCCTTCCGCGAGGCCATCGCCAAGACCATCAAGGAGTTCTACCACAAGGACTACGACCCGTCGGACATTCGCACGTCGATTATCGCCGCCATCTCGGTCAAGGTGACCGACCCGGTCTTCGAGTCGCAGACCAAAATCAAGCTGGGCTCGAAGGAGATTGAGCCGGGCGTCTCGATGCGCAACTTCGTGATGGACTTCCTGGGCAAGCATCTGGACGACTACCTGCACAAGCATGCCGACACGGCGCAGGTGCTCCAGAAGAAAATCGTCGAGAACGAGAAGGAGCGCAAGGCCATCTCGGGGGTCCAGAAGAAGGCCCGCGAGACGGCCCGCAAGGTCTCGCTCAACAACCGCAAGCTGCGCGACTGCAAGATTCACCGCACGGACCGCAACGAACTGGCCGAGCAGTCGATGATATTCATCACGGAGGGAAACTCCGCCTCGGGCTCCATCACCAAGAGCCGCGACGTGCGCACGCAGGCGGTCTTCTCGCTGCGCGGAAAGCCGCTCAACTGCTTCGGACTGACGAAGAAGGTGGTCTACGAGAACGAGGAGTTCTACCAGTTGCAGTCGGCGCTCAACATCGAGGAGGAGATGGAGAACCTCCGCTACGAGAAGGTGATTATCGCCACCGATGCCGATGTCGACGGCATGCACATCCGGCTGCTGCTGATGACCTTCTTCCTGCAGTTCTTCCCCGAGGTCATCCGCGAGGGGCACCTCTACGTGCTGCAGACGCCGCTGTTCCGCGTGCGCAACAAGAAGGAGACCCACTACTGCTACTCGGAGGAGGAGCGTCTGCGGGCCATCGCGCGCTGCGGGGTCAATGCCGAAATCACCCGATTCAAGGGTCTGGGCGAAATCTCGCCCGAGGAGTTCCGCGAATTCATCGGCGAGCGGATGCGTCTGGACCGGGTCCGCATCACGAAGGACGACCCGATTCACGACCTGCTGGAGTTCTACATGGGCAAGAACACCTACGAACGCCAGGGCTTCATCATCGACAACCTCCGCATCGAGGAGGACCTCGTCGAGGAGGACCTGCGTCTGAGCTGAACGTAACACGCCGCCGGCGGCCGGCGCCCTCGTCCGGGGTGCGTGCCGCAGGGCCGGTCAACCAAGCAACGGATTATGTCTGAAGAGAAAGATAAACGCGAGCAGGAAGAGCTGCTCAACAAAGAGGATGCCTCGACGCCCGAAACCGATGCCGGCAGCGAGGAGGAGGCTCCCGTCGACGCCCCCGCCTCCGCACAGTCGGGCCGGCCGAGCCGCTTCGGCCGCCTGATGCAGGAGGAGGCCGGCGTGCGCAAGCTGGCGGGCATGTACAAGAACTGGTTCCTCGACTACGCCTCCTACGTGATTCTGGAGCGCGCCGTGCCCCACGTCGAGGATGGCCTCAAACCCGTGCAGCGACGCATCCTCCACGCCATGAAGGCGGTCGACGACGGCCGCTTCAACAAGGTGGCCAACATCGTCGGCCAGACCATGCAGTACCACCCCCACGGCGACGCCTCCATCAAGGATGCGCTCGTGCAACTGGGGCAGAAGGAGCTGCTCATCGACTGCCAGGGCAACTGGGGCAACATCCTCACGGGCGACGAAGCCGCGGCGGGCCGTTACATCGAGGCGCGCCTCTCGAAATTCGCCCTCGAGGTGGTCTTCAACCGCAAGACCACCGAGTGGATGCGCTCCTACGACGGCCGCAACGAGGAGCCCGTCACGCTGCCCATCAAGTTCCCGCTGCTGCTGGCGCAGGGCTCCGACGGCATCGCCGTGGGTCTGGCCTCGAAGATTCTGCCCCACAACTTCGTGGAGCTCATCAACGCCTGCATCGCCCACCTCCAGGGGCGCGAGTTCCAGCTCTATCCCGACTTCCCGACGGGCGGCATGGCCGACGTGAGCCGCTACAACGACGGCCTGCGGGGCGGCACGGTGAAGGTGCGCGCCCGCATCTCGAAAATCGACAAACGGACGCTCGCCATCACCGAGATTCCCGACCCGACCACCACCGAGTCCATCAAGGAGTCCATCATCAAGGCGAGCGACAAGGGCAAAATCAAAATCCGCAAGGTCGACGACAATACGGCCGAGAAGGCGGAAATCATCGTGCAGGTGGCCCCCGACGAGTCGTCGGACAAGACCATCGACGCCCTCTACGCCTTCACCGACTGCGAGGTATCGATTGCTCCGAACGCCTGCGTCATCTGGGAGGACAAGCCCCACTTCCTGGGCGTGTCGGAGATTCTGCGCCGCTCGGCCGAGCATACGCGCTGGCTACTGGGCCGCGAGCTGGAGATTCGCCTCGGCGAGCTGAACGAGGCGTGGCATGCCGCCTCGCTCGAGCGGATTTTCATCGAGAACAAGCTCTACCAGCTCATCGAGGGGTGCCGCAGCCGCGAGGAGGCCTACGCCGCCGTCGACAAGGGGCTGGAGCCCTTCAAGAAGCAGCTGCGCCGCGAGGTGACGCTCGAGGACGTGCAGCGCCTGACGGAGCTGAAGTTCATCCGCATCTCGCGCTACGATACCGAGAAGGCCGACAACGAAATCCGCCAGATTGAGGCCGACATCGACGAGACGCGCTACCACCTGGCCCACCTGACGGAGTATGCCGTGGCCTACTACGAGCACATCCGCGAGAAGTACGGCAAGGGGAAGGAGCGCCGCACCGAGCTGCGCGAGTTCGACTCGATTGAGGCGACGCGCGTGGCGGTGACCAACGCCAAGCTCTACGTCGACCGCGCCGAGGGATTCTTCGGCATCGGCAAGTCGATGAAGGATGCCGAGTTCGTCTGCGACTGCTCGGACATCGACGACGTGATTGTCTTCACGCGGGACGGCCGCTACGTCATCACGAAGGTCTCCGACAAGGCCTTCTTCGACAAGGGCATCTACTACATCGGCGTCTTCAAGCGCAACGACGAGCGGACCATCTACAACGTCCTCTACCGCGACGGCAAGAACGGCCCCATCATGATGAAGCGCTGCGCCATCAAGGGCATCACGCGCGACAAGGAGTACGACATCACGAAGGGGACGCCGCGGAGCGAAATTCTCTACATGTCGGTCAACCCCAACGGCGAGGCCGAGGTGCTGAAGGTCTACTTCAAGCCGCGCCCGCGGTTGAAGAAGGTGATTGTCGACCTCGACTTCTCGACGCTGGCCATCAAGGGGCGCCAGAGCCAGGGCAACCTCTTCTCGCGCTACGGCATCCACAAAATCGTCCTCAAGGAGCGGGGCACCTCGACGCTCGGCGGCCAGAACATCTGGTACGACGACGACGTGCGCCGGCTCAACGCCGAGGGGCGCGGCCGCCTGCTGGGCGAGTTCAAGGGCGACGACAAGCTCATCGTCTGGACCTCGAAGAACCAGTACTACATCACGGGCTACGACCTGGCGCAGCACTTCCCCGACGATACGGTGCGGGTCGACCGCTTCGAGGCGGACCGCGTCTACAGCCTCTGCTACTACGACCGCGAGCAGCACTACTACTACCTCAAGCGCTTCACGGCCGAGATGAGCGACCGCCTGCAGTTCTTCCTCGAGGAGGGGCAGGCCGACTTCGTCTGCCTGACCGACAAGGCGGGGGCGAAGCTCGAAATCACCTACAAGGGGGCCCATGCGGCGCGCCCGGCCGATTTGGTGGATGTCGACGAGTTCGTCGGCGTGAAGAGCCACCGCGCCAAGGGCAAGCGTCTGACGACCTACGAGGTGGCGACGCTGCGCTTCATCGAGCCGGAGCTCCCGCCCGAGCCGGAACCCTCCGACGGCGAGGAGCCGCTGGAGGAGGACGATGCTGCCGG
>ENA-ORRI01000405-ORRI01000405.1-human-gut-metagenome-genome-assembly--contig:-NODE-405-length-23589-cov-5.02528_pt1 | contig 23589 bp, 20 predicted proteins | sample MGYA00242172_ERZ509128 | MGnify/ENA primary metagenome ERZ509128 (study PRJEB26280, sample SAMEA2338623) | human gut metagenome | biome: human gut; feature: human-associated habitat; material: faeces... | reverse complement strand
CACGGCCGACTGGTCGGCCCGCGGCGAGGGTATCGACATCCCCGCCACGTGGACCCTCTCGATGGGCGACTATACGGGTACGGAGACCGCCGCCACCCACGCCCCCGACCATCTGTTCGCGCCGGGCAGCTACACCCTCGTGGCGTGGAACCCCGCCGAGGGCATCACCGTGAGCGGCACCACGGCCACCGTCGCCCCGGCCTCGGGCAGCCAGACGACGGGCACCTTCATCGACAATGCCCCGGGATGGTTCTTCACCCATGCCGAACAGGTGACCATCGAGAAGGACACCGACTATCCGCTGACCGCCGCAATGAAGCAGCGCGTGCGCGAGCTGCAACTGGAGCTGGAGGTGACCCAGGGACGCCCCGAACTCATCCAGAGCGTGACGGCCACCCTCAGCGGCATAGCCGGAGCCTTCGACATGGCGCGGGGGCAGACCACGGGCGAACCGGCCTCCACGGTCTTCTCCTTCACCCGTGACGGCAGTCGGCTCACGGCCGATGCCCGCCTGCTGGGTACGATGGGAGCCGTGCAGACCATGGTGCTGGACATCGTATTTGTGGACGGCGGACGCACGCAGCGCACGGAGGTCGATTTGACCGAGGCCATGAAGGACTTCAACGGCGACATGACCACCGCCTACCGCATAACCGGCACGCTGGAGACCCCCGTCGGCATGGAGGAATGCAATGCCGAGATTACCGGATGGGAGTCGGTGGAAGGTGGCGATGCCAGTGCGGAAATGTAACGGAAACAATGTAACAACAAGAAAAAAACCATACACCATGAAGACCCGATTTTTTGCTTTCGCAGCGCTGGCAGTGACACTGGCCGCCTGCAACAAGGACAACAACGAGACGCTGAACACGAACGACCCCGTAGCTGCCCGGTTCACCGCCGAAATCGCCCCCGCTACCCGCGTCAATTCGGAAGGAACCGACTGGACCGACGGCGACCGCATCGGCGTCACCGGCGCAGGCTTCACCAACGTGCCCTACAAGAGAGAGAACGGTAAGTTCGTGACCGACGGTACAACCATCTATTTCAATGACACCGAAACGAAGACCTTCAATGCCTACTATCCGTATCAGGCTGAGGGCGGAACGGTGACCGTCAGCACCGCAGCCGACAAGCAGGGCACGGCCATCGACTTCCTCTTTGCCTCGGGAGCGAAGGGAAGCACCCGCAGCCCGGAGGTGAGCTTCACCGACAAAACCGACAAAGGCGGTGAAGACAACTCCTTCCACCACTGCATGAGTCTCATCAAGTTCACCTTCAAGGCAGGCGATGGTCTCATTTTCAACGAAACGGAACCTGCCGGCTACACGTTGGAGGGGCTGAAGCACGAAGGCACATTCGACACGGCTACCGGCACGACTGCCGTAACCGCAGCCTCCGAATCGCCGATTACCATGCAGCTGGGCGGTGCCACCACTTCGCAAGTCATCATTCTCCCGCAGGAAGTGACCATTCCTCTTGACCTGAGCGTGTCTTACAACGGACAGAGCTACATCGCCCAACTGAAACTGCCTGCTACACCCACAGCCAATTTCTACACAGCAGGCTATGCCTACACCTACAACATAACGCTCAGCAACAAGGGCATCACGGTGGAAGAACCGGAGATTACCCCGTGGGAACCCGGAGATTCGAACGATGCAAGTGCAGAGTTGTAATCCCCGCACACCGCTGCCCCGGCGCAAGCGTCAAGCCGGAGCTGCCCATAGACACTATGGTGCGACGGCCGCCTTCGCAGGCGGCGGCAGCACAAAACGAAAACAAATAAAAGACAACCCGATATGAAGAAAAGACATTCCATCCATCTGCTTCTTGCCGCAGCCGCGCTGCTCCTTGCCACGGCTGCCTGCACGAAGGACGAACTGGCGGACGGCGACCGTCTGCCCGAAGGACAATACCCCCTTGAGATAGCCCGCATCACCCTTGGCGTGGAGGGCGGCGAGGCGCAGCCCTGGGGCGCACCGCAGACGCGCGTCAGCGAGATTGCGGACGGCACGGGCAGCGTGTTCGACGCGGGCGACCGGTTCGCCGTGCAAATAGACGGCAAGAAAGAGGTCGGCACCTACACCGTGCAGGACGACGGCTCCGCCGAAGCCGAAAACCCCCTGTACTGGAGCGACAGGGACGAGGCCCACACCGTCACCGCCTGGTACCCCGACACGAACGGCACCCTCGACCTCAGCGACCAAAGCCAAAGTCTTGCCTACCTGCTGGGCGGCTTGGGCACGGGCGACTACGAGAGTCCTGTCGAGCTGACCTTCACCCACCAGTTGGCGAAGGTGCGCATCACACCCACCGACGATGCACTCGGCGAGGTAACCTCCCTCCAGCTCCATACCTATACACAGTGTACCTACGAAAAAGGCAAAGTCGTGCAGGGCACGGACGAGGGCTGGATAAAGATGAAGAAGTGCGAATACACCGATAACGGCGCAACCATCACCTGCTGGGAGGCGAACGTGGTGCCCGGCTATGCCATTTCAAAGCTGCGGGCAAACGGCACCGAGGAACGCGACCTCTCCTCCGCCTTCACCCCCGAGGCGGGCAAGGTCTACAACATCACGCTGGAAAAGGACAAGGGCTACACCATAGACGAGAACGGCACCTACATCGTATACAGCGAAGAGGGATTGAGGGCATGGGCAGGTTCATTATGGAGCAACCCCTCGCTGAGCATCATTCTTACGGCCGACATCACGCTGACACCGCCGGCCGACGGCGGAAGCAACTGGAATCCGATAAATACCTATCAAGGGACCTTCGACGGCGGCGGACATACCATCTCGGGGCTGGTCATTAAGGGAAACTCCACGAGATTGGGCTTTTTCCAATTTCTTAAATCTGCTACGGTGAAGAACTTGACACTGGAGAACGTACAAATAACAAACGATTTCAGCTGGGATGGTATGAGCTATGTCGGCGGCGTGGCGGGAGAAAACGAAGGCAGCGTCATTGAAAACTGCTTCGTATCGGGCAGCGTCATCGGCAACGCCATCGGGAAATGGAGTAAAAGCTGCGTAGGTGGTGTGGCGGGCCGAATAAGTAACGCCGGAACAGTGTACTTCGACGCAATCGGATGCGGCACCTCGGCTACCGTGAAGGGGCATAACCGGGTCGGCGGCGTGGCCGGTGAAGTGATTCTTGACAACGTAGCCAGCTGCTATGCCACGGGCAGCGTGACCCTTGAAAGTAAGGTCACAGACGATACCTATATCGGCGGCGTGGTGGGATACTGCTACGATTCATTCATCTCTGGCTGCTATGCCACGGGCAGCGTGACCGGTTCCGGAAGCGGTACCATCTATGTAGGCGGCGTACTGGGAACCAGCCTTTGTGCCACCTTGAATGCCTGCTACCATGCCCAAGGAAAGGTCAGCGGCCCGAACGGAACCACTGGCGGCGTACTGGGACAAAACATCCTGGACAGCTATTTTGGCGGCGGCGTACTGAATGTCTGCTACTGGGAAAACAACGGTCAGGAAAAAGGCATCGGCACGAATGAGGGAGGTACCGTCCTCGAAGCCACCAAGGTGGACGGCACGACCGTCACCTGGCAAACGGCCATTGAGGCAATGAACGCTAAATTAGACTGGCTGAGGACAGGCTGGCATTACGAGCTCAAAGACGGCAACAGCCTGCCTACCTTGAAGAAACTGTAAACCGTCGGGCGGACTCCCGCCCGCAACCGAAACCCCGACACGGGGAGGCATTACGCCGCAAAATCGGCCCGGCAGGGGACCCGCCCCTCGCAAATGGCCGAACAAATTGACAGAGGATGGATTGACAAAGCCCGCTCAGGCCTTGTCAACAGCTCTTCGACAGACGGTCGCACCGGGCGTGCGACCGTCTTTTTCATACCCGCCCCTTGCACCCCGACGCACAAGGGGGATGCGCACAGAGGCAGCCGCTCCGCGGTCATCTGCGGCCCCGCCGCAGCGGAGGGAGCGCCGCCCCGGCTCGCGCGCCACATCGGATATTCATGCACAGGAGCGCTGCGGAGGTTTGACGGGCGGCCGCGGGCTACCGGAATGCGAAGCCCCGGGCCTCGAGCCGGCGGCGGATGGCTCCGCCCTGCGCACGACGGATAAAGTCGGGGAGCTGCTGCTTGAGCAGCGCCAGCAGCGCGTCGGCACGCTTCTGAAGGTCGGGCTCCTCGCGGCCGACCCGCTCAAGGGCCTTGACCAGAGGCTTGGCCGCCACGGGGTCCAAATCCTGAAGCGCGTGGCAGAGCGACCGCACGACGCGGTCGAGGCTCTGCAGCCCCGCCAAATCGCGGTTGTCCGAGGTGTAGTCCCCCACCAGATGGACGTTGTAGGCCACGCTGGCGAAGAAGCGGGCCGAGGCGGCATCCCGCCCGCCGTGGGCGAAGCCGAAGAGCTCCTCCGTCCGGCGGTTGAGCAGCGCGTTGCGCCGCTTCTGTTCGGCCACCATCTCCGAGCGGAAGAGCCGCAGGGTGCTGTCCCGGTCGAGGTCGTACTCCCGGCAGTAGCGGACCACGCGCGCCTCGAGCTCCGGGCTCCACGGCTCGGCGTCGTAGCCCCAGTGGAAGAGCAGCCGGTGCTTGCAGGCAAAACCCTCGTAGCGGGCCTTCAGCTCGCTGTAGAAGGGCTCGCACTTGTCAATCATGTCGGAGCTGATGAACTTCATCCACGCCCGCAGACGGGGCTCTTCGCGCAGCCCCATCACCTCCGTCATATCCGCAACGTGCTCCTGCCACGAACCGTGCGCCCGGACCGCGAAGCTCACCATCAGCGCCGCCAACAGCGCCATCCATCTGCCGAATTTCATATTCCGTCGATTCTCTGTTTTGGGTCGATTCTCTGTTTTTCTCTGTTTTCGGTCGATTTTCCGTTTTGCCGGAAGGGGCCCGCACCCGGGCGTGCCGCTGCACGGACGAGGTCCGAAGCTCTGCGGGGGACTCCCCCGCCCCGCCGCATGCCGGCGCAAAAGGCCCGTGCCCCGAGGAACTCCCCTGCCGCCGCATGCCGGCAGAGCGACATCCGGCAAAGAGGCAAACGATTCCGTCCCTTGCGCAGCCCTCTCCCGACAAAAATAACGATTTATCGGGTCAAAAAGGGGCGGCGGCGGATTTTTTCACCTCGCCGCCCGAAACCGGGGCAGCGCCGCTCCCCGAAGCCCCGTCCGAAGGCTCGCACCGAAACCCCATCCGAAGGCTCGCGTCGAAGTCCCGTCGCCGGTGCGGAATCCGCCCGCCTCCCCACCCGCTCAACCGCCCCGGAAGAGTTGTCAAAAAAGGGCCATCCTGCCGACCGACGCCATCGGCAAAAAACGACGCGATTTTCATCGCCCGAAGGCATCAACAACCGGATTATTAACCAAATATGCCCGCAAAAAAACCGTATAAATCATCAGAAAATTTTCAATCCGTTTGCGTTTGGTTTCCATTTTATGTACCTTTGCCGACGTGGTGTGTAATTCACGAAAAATGAGATGACGGGTTTTCATTGCCGGAGGTCGCAGACACGGCTGAAAACAGGTGAAGAGAAATTTTCACAAACGCGCTCGTTAAGAAAAGCAACACTTTGTATGTCAATGCGTTACGCAAACGCATCGACAAGGCCGGGGTATGCCCTTCGGTGAAGCGCCCGGCCCCGGAATCGAACGAATTGAACAAATTGCACGAAACAAACGACAATGGCGAAGTCGAACGGAAGCGGCTGGGACTGGTCGGAATCGCTTGCTGAGCGGATGCGCATGCAAAAAAACGGCAATGCCGTACGCTGGTATGTGCTGACGCTGCCCGTATCGCGGCGGGGCCACTATCAGGGGGAGCCGGCACGCGGCCTGAAGGCCGAGCTCGACCGCCGCACCCGCACGGGAGAGCCCACGTTCGAATACTTCGCACCCTCGTACATCGAGGTGCGCAAGCGCCGCGGCGAACTGGTCGACACGCGCCGCCCGCTGCTCTACAACTACATCTTCGTGCACGCCTCGGAGGCTGAAATCTACCGGATGAAGCGCTTCCAACCCCAATACAACTTTCTGCCCCGGATTCGGACCGCACGCGAAGAGTACTACCCCTACCTCACGGACCGGGCGATGGAGAACCTGCGGTGGGTCGCCGCCTCCTACTCCGACGTGCTGCCGCTCTACACGCCCGAACCGGGCCAACTGATGAAGGGCGACCGCGTGCGCATCACCGAGGGGCAGTTCAAGGGGGTCGAGGCGACGGTCATCTCCCAGCCCGGAGCCGGACGCAAGGAGGTGATGGTCTGCGTCGAGGGGTGCATGTACGTCCCGCTGCTCGCGGTCGAGCCCGGGCAGTATGAGGTCATCGCCCTGAATGCCGACAACCGCCACATATATACGCGTCTGGGCAGCAGCCGCCTGCCCGACCTGCTCCACGAGGCGATGGGCCGCTTCCACACGCCCGAAGGGGTGACGGAAGAGGACCGCCGCACGGCCCGCGAGGTGTTGCGCCAGTACGGGAGCCTGCAGCTTGAGAGCGACGTGATGCGCTGCAAGCTCTACGCGATGCAGCTCCCCGCCCATGCGATACTCGGCGACCGGACGGCCTTCGAGCAGCTGCTCGGCACGATGCGGAGCATCCTCCCGCTGCTGCGGGCCGAACAGGCGCGGGCGCAGCTGCTCGTCTCGCTCTACGGCTGCACGAACAGCTGCATCTACCGCGAGGAGGCCCACCGCGCCGTCGACCCGTGGCGCGAAGAGAACCCCGTCAAGAAGAACAAACTGCAACTCATCCGCCGTCTGGACGACTACGACCGCTGGCTGGGGCACTGCCCCAATGCCGCCGGCCCCGAGCGGACGGCCGTCGTTGGATAATCACATCCGTTCAATCTCACCCTGCCGGGAGGTGCCGATGGCCCAGATGCCACTCGCTGCACGACACGTCCATGCATCCCGGCTCAAATACACATATTTATGCCATTCATTCTCTCTTTCCTGATTGCCCTGCTGAGCGTCTGGTGGATTCATCCGCTGCTGGTCAAGATTGCCCTCGACAAGAACATCGTCGACAACCCCAACGCGCGCAAGCTGCAGCGCAAGCCGGTCCCCGTGCTGGGAGGCATCGCCGTCTTCTTCGGCTCGGTCATCGGTCTGGGCTGCGCCGGATTCTGGTACGACTGCTCCGAGTTGTTCATCGTCGTGGTGGCGATGATGATTATGCTCTACACCGGAACGCTCGACGATATCCTCGACCTCTCGCCCGCATTGCGGTTTCTGATTGAGATTTTCACGGTGCTGCTGCTGGTCTACATCGGAGGATACAGCCTCAACGACTTCCACGGACTGTGGGGCATTCACCAGATTCCGCAGTATGTGGCCGTGCCGCTGACGGTCGTGGCGGCCGTGGGCATCATCAACGCAATCAATCTGATGGACGGAGTGGACGGACTCTCGTCGGGCTACTGCATCCTGACAAGCATCTTCTTCGGTGTGATGTTCTGGGCTGTAGGCGACTGGTCCCTGTCCATACTGGCGCTGGTGGCAGCCGGGTCGCTCATACCCTTCTTCCTGCACAACCTGTTCGGCAAAACGTCGAAGATGTTCATCGGCGACGGCGGCACGCTGGTTATGGGCATCGTGATTTCGGTCTTCGTCATGCGGACGCTGACACACGGCACCTGCTGCGAAATCTACGATGCGAAGCATGTCGGGCTGATTCCCTTCATGCTGGCCGTGCTTTCGGTTCCGGTCTTCGACACGCTCCGCGTGATGACGACGCGCATTCTGAAGCGCAAGTCGCCGTTCCATCCCGACAAGACGCACCTGCACCACATGTTCATCCGTCTGGGCTGCTCGCACGCCGCCACGACGCTGGCCATTCTGCTGCTCAACCTGTTCGTCGCCCTGTGCGGCTGGCTCAGCAACCTGGCAGGATGCTCTATTGACGTACAGTTGTACATTGTGGTCATTGCCTCGCTGCTGATTACCGTGGGGCTCTATAACTTCATGGAGTACCAGATTCGTCACAAGACGCATCTTTTGCTGATTCTCCACCGATTCGGCTACCGCACGCACCTCAACCGCACGGGCATCTTCTTCTGGCTCCAGAAGAAGATGGACAGGATGTAATCCTGTATCAATTGAAAGGGTAAAAGTAAAATCGATTCAAAATCATAAAATCATGAAAGGTATTGTACTGGCAGGTGGATCCGGCACCCGGCTCTACCCGATTACGAAAGGGGTCAGCAAACAGATGCTCCCCATTTTCGACAAACCGATGATTTATTATCCCATCTCGGTGCTGATGCTGGCCGGGATTCGGGAGATTCTCATTATCTCGACGCCGGCCGACCTGCCCGGGTTCAAGCGGCTGCTGGGTGACGGGTCAGACTTTGGCGTCCGGTTCGAATATGCCGAGCAGCCCTCGCCCGACGGGCTGGCTCAGGCCTTCCTGATTGGTGAGCAGTTTATCGGCGACGATTCGGTATGCCTCGTCCTCGGAGACAACATCTTCAACGGCAACGGCTTCTCGGTTATGCTGCACGAAGCCGTGCGGTCGGCCGAGAAGGACCACAAGGCGACGGTCTTCGGTTATTGGGTCAGCGACCCCGAGCGCTACGGTGTAGCGGAGTTCGACAACGAGGGCAATTGTCTTTCAATCGAGGAGAAACCCGCTAAGCCCAAGTCCAATTATGCGGTCGTGGGGCTTTACTTCTATCCCAACAAGGTGGTGGATGTGGCCAAGAGTATCAAACCTTCGGCTCGCGGTGAACTGGAAATTACCTCGGTGAACCAGCGGTTCCTGGATGATGGAGAGCTGAAGGTCCAGACCCTCGGGCGGGGTTTTGCCTGGCTTGATACCGGAACGCACGATTCGCTGGCCGAAGCCTCGACCTATGTTGAAGTGATTGAAAAACGGCAGGGTCTGAAAATTGCCTGCCTCGAAGGTATCGCCTTCCGAAAAGGGTGGATAACGGCAGACAAAATGCGCGAGTTGGCGCAGCCGATGCTGAAAAACCAGTACGGGCAGTATCTGCTGAAAGTGATTGACGAGGTTGCCCAAACCGGTAAGAGTAATCTGGATTAACAATATATCTTTTCCAAACTTATATAGAAATGGAAGTAATCAAGACAAATATCGAAGGTGTGGTGATTATAGAGCCCCGCATCTTCCGGGATGACCGCGGTTATTTCTTCGAATCCTTCTCGCAGCGCGATTTTCAGGAGAAAGTCTGCAATACGGTTTTCGTACAGGACAACGAAAGCAAGTCGAGTTACGGCGTACTTCGCGGTCTGCACTTTCAGAAGACGCCTTATGCGCAGTCGAAACTCGTCCGTGTAATCAAGGGGGCCGTATTAGATGTCGCCGTGGATATCCGCAAGGGTTCGCCGACCTTCGGACAGCATGTCGCCGTGGAATTGACCGAGGACAACCATCGCCAGTTCTTCATCCCCCGTGGGTTTGCCCATGGGTTCAGTGTGCTGACCGACGAGGTTATTTTCCAATACAAGTGTGACAACTTCTATGCACCTCAGTCGGAAGGTGCGCTGGCCTGGGACGATCCCGATTTGGGAATCGACTGGCGGATTCCGACAGACAAGGTCCTTCTTTCGGAGAAGGATTGTCATCACAGCCGTCTGCGCGATGCGGAGTGGCTCTTTGATTACAACGAAAAACTCTATTAGGCAATGAAGATTCTTGTAACGGGAGCCAACGGTCAGTTGGGACGCGAGATGCGTATTGTCAGTCGGGATACGGACCACGAATTTGTCTTCACGGATGTCGTCGAGGCGGAGGGCGTACAGACGACCCGGCTCGATATCACCGACCTGGAGGCAGTTCGTCGCATCGTTCGGGAGGAGCGGATCGACTGTATTGTCAACTGCGCAGCCTATACGAATGTCGACAAGGCGGAGAGCGACGAGGCTTTCTGCCGGGTGTTGAATGCCGAAGCGCCTCGCAATCTGGCTCAGGCCATGAAGGAGGTGAACGGTCTGTTAATTCATATCTCGACGGACTATGTTTTTGGCGGGGATCCCTACAATACGCCTTGCCGGGAGGACCAGAAGGGTACTCCGACCGGAGTCTACGGACAGACCAAGCTTGAAGGAGAGCAGTATATTCTCGGCATGGGTTGTAAATATGTTATTCTGCGTACCGCCTGGCTTTATTCCGAATTTGGTCGGAACTTTGTCAAAACGATGCTCAACCTCACGTCGACCAAACCGCAGTTGAAGGTTGTGTTCGACCAGGCCGGCACGCCGACCTATGCCTACGATTTAGCCCTTGCGATTCGGACGATTCTTGCCGATTATGCGGTCAGTGATACGACGCAGGGATATGCCAGGGGCGGTATCTACCACTATTCGGACGAAGGGGTCTGCTCGTGGTTCGACTTTACGAAGGCGATTGCCGCCTATGCCGGAAATACAACGTGCGATATCCAGCCCTGCCACAGTGACGAGTTTCCCAGCCCTGTTAAACGTCCGGCCTATTCTGTGCTGGACAAAACCAAGATTAAGGAGACATTCGGCCTTCGGATTCCGTATTGGGTCGATTCGCTGAAGATTTGTATGGACAACTTGAAATAATTCTGTATTGTAATGTCTTCTCGCAGAGATGCAACCCTAGATATCGCAAAGGCAATTTGTATTATATGTATGGTAATAGGGCATAGTGGATGTCCAGATTATCTATATCGGTTTATTTATTTATTTCATATGCCATGTTTTTTCTTTATAAGTGGTTGGCTGTTGAAAGATAAATATCTGACAGATATCAAGAAGGGCTTACTTAATAAGGTGAGAGGTTCGTATTTCCCTTTTGTAAAGTGGTCGTTGTTATTCCTCGTGTTTCATAATGTGTTTGTTCGACTCCATATTTATGATGCAAATACCAGTTACACCTTATCTGAGTTTGTAGGTAAGATATTGCGTATTGTGGCAATGTCCGGAGGTGAGCAACTATTGGGGGGATATTGGTTTTTAATATCACTTTTTTGGGCATCTGTTGTTTCGCTTGTCTTTTTTTCCTTGTTGAAAAGGGCTGGCAAACTCACACAATGTTCTATCCTTATGGGTGCTTTCTTTATTCTTGTTGTTGCGGCTTTAGAGAATTTATTCCCAGTTAGATTGCCTGAACAGTTTAGAGAACAAACGTTATTGGCAATAGCCTTTTATGCAAGCGGTTACTATTTTCATCAATTTAATATTGATATTCGTCGTCTATGGCAAATGCTATTTTTATTGGTCCCTGCAATAGTTGCTATATTTATAGGCATGTCTATGCAAGGGAAAGGTTGTAGCGTTCTTCTTTATTTTGGAATAGCATTAATGGGATCGATAGGTATAATCTCTGCATCGAATCTGTTGTCTAAATATAGGATTCATCGAGTTTTGGCATATATTGGAGATAAAACATTGTACATCTTGACGTTTCATTTTTTATCTTTTAAGGTCGTAAGTTTGTTATATATTCATTACAAAGGTCTCCCTATTGACTTCTTGGCTCAGTTCCCAGTCCTTAAGGAAACCAACTCGTATATGTGGATTATATATACTATAGTTGGAATAGCTCTATCCTTATTAATATGGGAGGTTATACATCGAATAGCAGCACTATTTACATTAAAAATCAACTAATATGAACAAATTTAAGCGCAATATTATCATTACCGGTGGAGCCGGTTTTATCGGTTCGCATGTCGTACGGCTTTTCGTCACGAAATACCCCGACTATCATATTATCAACCTCGACAAGCTGACCTATGCCGGGAATCTGGCCAATCTGAAGGATATCGAGCAGGCACCGAATTATACCTTCGTCAAAGCGGATATTTGTGATTTCGATACTGTTCTTTCACTGATGCAGCAGTATGAGGTGGATGGCATTATCCATCTGGCGGCCGAAAGCCACGTGGACCGTTCCATCAAGGATCCCTTCACCTTTGCACGAACCAATGTTATGGGAACCCTTTCGATGCTTGAGGCTGCACATCGCTATTGGAGTTCGCGTCCCGAGGGCTTTGAAGGCAAACTTTTTTACCATATCTCGACTGACGAGGTGTATGGGGCACTGAAAATGACGCATCCCGAGGGTATCAAGCCTCCTTTTACGACTACGGCCTCCTCGACGGAGCACCATCTGGCTTACGGCGAGGAGTTCTTCTACGAAACGACAAAGTATAATCCGCACAGCCCCTATTCTGCCTCCAAGGCTTCGAGTGACCACTTCGTGCGGGCTTATCACGATACTTATGGCATGCCGACTCTGGTGACCAACTGCTCGAATAATTATGGCCCCTATCAGTTCCCCGAGAAATTGATTCCGTTGTTCATCAATAATATCCGCCACCGCAAACCGCTGCCCGTATACGGCAAGGGAGAGAATGTCCGTGACTGGCTCTACGTGGAGGACCACGCCCGCGCCATCGACCTGATTTTCCATCGTGGCCGCGTGGCCGAGACCTACAACATCGGCGGATTCAACGAGTGGAAGAATATCGACTTGATTAAGGTGGTTATTAAGACGGTTGATCGACTCCTTGGTCGTAAAGAGGGTGAGGATATGGAACTGATTACCTACGTAACGGACCGCCCGGGGCATGATATGCGTTATGCAATCGATTCGTCGAAACTGCAGCGTGAGTTGGGCTGGGAGCCCTCGCTGCAGTTTGAGGAAGGTATCGAGAAGACCGTTCGCTGGTATCTGGATAACCAGGCTTGGATGGATAACATCACTTCGGGAGAATACGAAAAGTATTACGATGCGATGTATAAAAACCGGTAAATTAATGATTCAGATTCAAAATAAACAAGATTGCTGTGGCTGTACGGCATGTGCTAGTATTTGTCCTCGTGATGCTATAAGCATGGTGCCAGATGTAATGGGATTCTTGTACCCTAAGGTTGATGTTGGAAAATGTATAGAATGTAAATTGTGTGAAAGGGTCTGTGCTTTTAATGAAGATTATCACAATCATTTACACAATTTATCAGAACCTTTGGCCTATGGAGCCCGACATAGAAATATGCGGGAAGTAGAAACTAGTCGAAGTGGCGCTGCATTTATTGCTATTTCAGATGTTATTCTTAAAATGGGAGGTGTGGTTTATGGAGCAGGCTATGACGAACATTTTCGAGTTATACATAAACGGGCTACAACCTCGATAGAACGAGATGAATTTAAGGGAAGTAAATATGTACAAAGCGATTTGACAGGGATCTTTAGACAGATTAAAAAAGATCTGGAATCCGGATTTACTGTTTTATTTTCTGGTACGCCTTGTCAAACTGCCGGGTTGAACTCATATATAGGAGCTAAATTAAGGACTAATCTTTATTTGTTGGATATTGTATGTCATGGTGTTCCTAGTCCATATATATGGCGGGATTATCTTGATTATATTGAGAAGGAACAAGGAGATCGGGTCTGTTATGTTAATTTCCGAGATAAAGAATATGGTTGGAATAAACATATAGAAACTTTTAAATTCTTAAATGGAACTCAAAAGGTTAATTTTAAGTTCCAGTTTTATAAGCTTATTACATTCCGTTATTCATGTGCAAATTGCCATTATACTAATTTGCATCGGCCGAGTGATATAACTATTGCTGATTTTTGGGGATGGGAACAGGCTAATCCGGACTCCAATAAAGATAATAAAGGAATTTCATTGCTGCTAGTCAATACTGAAAAGGGTAAATATTTGTTGGAAAAAGCCATTCCTGATTTAACTATTTTCTCTGTAAATCTGGAAAATTGTAAACAACCTAATTTGGAACATCCGACACAAATGCATCCAGCACGAGATAAATTTGAAAAATTGTATGCTCGTAAAGGGTTTCTTGCTGCGATGAAAAAATACGGAGATCTTGGATGGCGGTATAGATTGATGAAGCCTTTAATAGACCTTTTGAGTAATGAGACCAAGTTGCGATTAAAAAAACTATTGTACCGAATATGAGAATCGGAATCTTGACTTTACATAGAGCAAATAATTATGGGGCAGCTTTACAATGCTTTGCGTTACAAGAGACTCTAGTAGCTTTGGGGTATGAAGTCTATGTCATTGATTATCGACAGCCGGATACGGAAGATTCGTATAAAGTGTTAAGTTGGAAACGATTGAGGAATGCGGCGCAGAATCTGCGTTCTATTGTCAAGGAGTTATTTATCCGGATCCCATATTCTGTTGTTCAACAAAAAGGGTTTAATACCTTCCGACGACAATATTTGCATTGTACCCCACCCGTATTTGACGCACAAAAGATCCCTCAGAATTTTGATGCATATATAATAGGAAGTGATCAACTTTGGAGTATCCAATGTATGAATGGACACATTGAACCTGTCTATTTTGGGCAGTTCCCTCATTCTAACAAGAGTAAAATAATTGGATATGCCATAAGTAGTAATATTGCATCTTTAAAAGAAATCGGAACAGACCGATTGAATCAATATTTGTCTTCATTTAACACGATATCGTTAAGAGAGGCAGGTATCTGTAAGTGGATTACTGAGAATACGCATTTTCCTGTTCGTCAAGATGTTGATCCGACATTATTATATGATATTGGAAAGTGGAAAACGTTGTTGAATAATAAACGCCCTACGAAGGATCGATATATATTGATGTATTTCCTTTTGCCAGAGCAGAAGTCATATGCTTACAAGTTTGCTAAGCAACATGGATTGCGTTTAATCGAGGTTGGTAAGGTCGCATATTCGCCCAAAGAATTTTTGACATATATAAAATATGCAGATTATATCTTGGGTGGTTCTTTTCATATTGCTGTTTTCTCTATTATCTTCGAGAAAAAATTTTCAATAATCAAGAAAAATAATGATTTCGATATACGTTCTTCCGATTTATTAGATCATCTTGGACTTACATCTCAATTTATTGATATTAAAGATCTGCAGCATGTTGATATAAATCAGGAAATTGAATTCTCTGCCTCGAAGAAAGCTTTGTTCCGACTCAGAGAACAGTCTATTGAGTTTCTGAGATCTTTATAGTTTTAAAGATATGTTTCAGATTGTAAAAAAGATTTTATTGTTTTTGAAAGTAGATTGGATCGATACTATTCGCATTAATCTATTTCATCTTCCATTTCATCAAGGAAGAAAATTCCCAATTCTACTTTTTAAGGCAAAATTGAGTGTTCGTCATGGTGCGCAAATAGAATTGCGTATCCCTGATGAAGATTGCCATTTTGGAATCCTAAAATTAGGGTGTTGTTATGTCAAGAATGTAATTTCTACACAAGGAATACAGATCGATTTAAGAACGGGAAAGCTTATTTTTGGTGGTTCTGGCATAATTGGAAATGGATCAAATATTATAACTCGTTGTAATGGGGTTATTGAGTTAGGTCATAACATCAGTGCCGCAGGGAACCTTGCAGTGACTTCTTTTCACCATATTCATGTCGGGAATGATGTTTCATGTAGTTGGAATGTTTCTATATATGATACTGATTTTCATCAATTAGAGGATATGATTACGGGGAAATCGTTGAAAATGACAAAAGACGTCTTTATAGGTGATAATTGTTGGATTTGCCAGAAAAGTACTATTCTCAAAGGAACGCGATTGCCTGATTGGAGTATCGTTGGAGCATGTTCTTTGGTTAATAAAGATTTTTCTGGGTATCCATCTGGGTCGACATTTGTGGGTTCTCCTGTAACAGTTTTGTCAAAACGATTGATACGCTCTGATCAGAAAATCATAGATAAGTTCCCAAGGTGGTGTAAAACGAAAGGGTTAACCTTATTGAATAGATTACCACAATAGTTATGGGCTTAAAAGAAAAAACGGTTAATTCTGTATTGTGGGGATCTATAGAGAGATTCTCCGTAATGGGAATAAACTTTATTTTATCAATTATTGTTGCACGCTTAGTTTTGCCTGCAGATTTTGGTGTCATCGCAATGACAACTATATTTCTTGGGGTGTCTAACGTGTTTATTGATAGTGGATTCGCTAATGCGCTTGTGCGTAAGACTGATCGTACTGAAATAGATAATTCTACTGTTTTTTATTTCAATATCGGAGTTGGAATAACTATTTATGTAATTATTTTCTTTTCTGCTCCGCTCATCGCATCATTTTATAATATTCCTATATTATTAGAAGTGATGAGGGTGATTGGTCTGGTCATTTTGTGGAATTCGCTTTCTGTAGTGCAACAAGCGATTTTGACAGCTAAACTGGACTTTAAAAGTCAGGCAAAGATCTCTTTAATTTCTGTGTCTGCTTCAGGCATAATAGGTGTTATTCTGGCATATTATGGATTGGGAGTATGGGCATTGGTCGCTCAAATCGTTTCTGCAGCATTGGGTAGGATGTTGTTGTTATGGTTGTATGTAAAATGGCATCCGCTATGGGCTTTTTCTATAGATTCGTTTAAGTCTATGTTTAGCTATGGCTCAAAATTATTGATGTCGAATCTGGTTGTTACAATTGGTAGTAGTATTAATTCTTTGATATTAGGAAAGAAGTTTCCTGCTGATCAACTGGGTTATTACAGCCGTAGTGAACAATTTGTTAATTTCCCGTTAAATAGCGTTACTGCGATATTCCAGAAAGTAACGTTCCCTGTTTATTGTCTTAGAAAAGACAATATTCCGATGTTGCGGGAGTATTATTTGAAAACAATTTGTGTGATAGCATTACTTATTGCCCCTGCTATGGCTATTTTGTTTATTTTATCTCATGATATTATAATCCTTTTATTAACGGAAAAATGGGTCCCGGCAGCGGCATTGATGCAGATACTGATATTTACGTTTGCATGGTCTCCAATTTTTTCAATTAATATGAATATTCTCTCTGTATTAGGATACACTAAATATGTATTAAATATTGAAATAGTGAAGATGATCCTTCGTATTTCTGTGATATTATTAGCTGCATCCTACGGTTTAAAAGTAATATGCTATCTATTGGCTATTGTCACATTTCTAGATACATTCCTTTATTCCTATTATATAAAAAAAGCAATCCAGGTTAATTGGAAAACTCAAATGTCATATATCTTTCCTTATGTCGTTGCGTCAATAACAATTGCATTTGGGGTTGATTTCCTAATTCAAATTATTGAATCGGGTCTTTTGAGAATCATAATAGGTTCAGGAATATTTGTTATTTGCTATTTATTGGTATTGTATATTTTTGATCGTGAGAATTTAAACTTTATGTTCTCCTTGTTACCGATATCACGCTTCAGAAAGGATAAATAGAAAAATTCTCAAAAAAGATATGTTATGCATTTCTGCTTAGAATTAGAGCATTGAATTGTGGATTTTTTGATATTGAACATTGTTTAAATGAGTCTAGCCGCACAAATAAAGTCAACTCCCTTTAACCAAAAATTTGCTATTATCCTATTAATTGTCATGAGTACACAATTAGTAGCGATAGAAGGGATGACAGTTTCTCCATTAAAAGTGACGATTATGGTGATGTCACTTTTTATCTTTTTATTTAGAGTCCCTTATTTTTCTAAAGCAGTATGGGGAAGTATTGTTTATTGGGGAGTATGTTTTTTTACGGCATTATTAAATGGAGATATCAGATTTTCTACTTTAGGATATTTAGGATTGTTTTTAATAGCATATATTGTTTTCTATAATTTAATTTATATAGGAACATTTACATTAGTACAATTCAAGAGAATCTTAAAGTTCTTATTGATTGCATATTGTGTTGTCTTGTTGGGACAACAGTTATGTATCCTTGTCGGAATTCGTAATATGCCTATCCTGAATCTAATAGGATTCGATTATTATGCTTGGGACAAGTTGCCTACGCTCTCTTGTGAGCCAAGTCATACAGCTCGGATTATATCTGCGACTATGTTGGGGTATATTCAATGTTTAGAAATCGAACTACATTCCAAAGTGTCTTTACGAAGATTATTCAATAAAGAAAATCGAGTGGTGACACTTAGTTATCTGTGGCTTGTTTTAACAATGGGAAGTGGAACGGGTTGGATCGGTTTTATAATTCTCAGTTTTTATTTTATTCGTTTTAAGTCTTTCTTATATAGTGTCCCGCTTTTTGCCGGATTATTTTTGATTCTTCAATATTCAGGGAATAAACAATTCTTACGAGCGTCTTCGATTGCTAAAGCAACTTTATCCGGAGAGGTTACTTCAATTTATGAAGCAGACGGAAGTGGTTCAATTCGGGTAATTCCATTGGTTAATACCCTGACGAAAACAGATTTGTCCAACATCAATTCCTGGATTGGAAAGGGTACGTATTTGGAAGGGCCCTCGGATGAGTCTGAATCAAAATGGATTGATTTGACAAGAAAAATAGCAGTAGTTGAACAATATGGATTATTAGGATTATTGGGCTCTATATTCTTTTTCTACTTATGCGTTGTTAGGCGTTTCTTTAGTCTTGAGACCATTTATTTTATAGTGCTATTGTTATGCTCATTGGGTAATGAATACTTTACATGGTCTATGTTGTTTATATTCACTGCAATGCGTTATTTTAAGGATAGAGGAATAAATGGATGTATCAATAATTATAGTAAATTATAATACTCGTCAATTGTTAGCTGATTGCCTGGCTTCAATTTTTAAGGAAACGAGAGGCTTTTCGTATGAAGTTATCATAGTCGATAATGCTTCTAGCGATGGTTCTCAGGATTTTATTTGTCAATTGTATCCTCAAGTTATATGGATAAATAGTGGTAAGAATTTAGGTTTTGGCCGAGCAAATAATCTTGGAGCAAAGGTGGCAAAAGGAGAATATCTATTTTTGCTTAATTCCGATACTGTGTTATTGAATAATGCTGTTCACGTATTATTAGAGTATGCACGTGCGCATAAAGACGATAGATTAGGAGTGATAGGCGGATGGTTACTTGACAGTCAAAAAAAGGTGAATAGCTCCTTTGGGTTTTTCCCGAATGCTAAGAATGAGATAAAATATCTTTTTGGTTGTGCCTCTACGCAGCGAGATAATACAATAACTGCTGACAAAAACGTAGATTATGTCATAGGTGCAGATATGTTTATAAAAAAAGATTTATTCGATCTATTGCATGGCTTTGATGATAAAATATTTATGTACTATGAGGAAACAGATCTACAATTTAGAGTGTCTCAGTTAGGTCTTTATCGGCGGATTATATCCGGAACCCAGATTATTCACCTGGAAGGTGGAAGTTTCCATAATAAGGGCTTGACATTGAAGAGGTTCTTGATGTCTCAACGGAGTTATAATTATTATTTGTATAAACATTTTAAAGGATTGTCATATTTCTATAATAAATGGCTTTTGTCTATTATTCGTTTAACAATCTTTATCAATACGAATTGGACACTCAAAGAGAAATTTATGGCATATGCTGCTGTTCTTGAAACTGGGAAAAGATGAAAAAACTAATTTCATTGGTAATATCCTCTTTAAGGAAAGAATCATATAGTTTAGATCCAGATATTCCTGCGGCTTATCTTTTGGGAATAATTTTGTCCAGGTTTTTGCAATTGCTTAATGGCTTGATAACAGTTAGAAAGATCAAGTGCTTTGTATCACCATCCGCAACTATAAAATGTCCTGGGAAAATTAAATTGAACGGTTTTTTGATGGTGGGTAAGAATTGTATTATCAATGCGTTATCTACGGACGGAATTGTATTCGGAAATGGAGTATCAGTAGGACGAGGAACTTCCATTGAATGCTCCGGAAGCATAAAGCATTTAGGCAAAGGATTGAAGGTCGGTAATAATGTCGGACTTGGGGAAATGTGTCATTACGGGTGTGCTGGTGGTATTGAGATAGGTGATAATACGATAGTTGGAATTTATGTTACTATGCATTCTGAAAATCATAATTTTTCAGATCATAATACTCCAATTCGTTTACAAGGAGTCAATCACAAAGGAATTAAAATTGGGTCAAACTGTTGGATTGGAGCGAAGGCAACAATTCTTGATGGGAGTGTAATTGGTAATGGTTGTGTCGTTGCTGCTGGAGCCGTTGTGACGGGACAATTCCCAGATGATTGCGTTATCGGCGGTGTCCCGGCTAAGATTATAAAATATCGGAATTAATAATTTATAAACAGATGAATAATCCCAAAAAGATATTGGTGATGGCCTATGCTATTTCGCCATCAAGAGGATCTGAATATGCTGTAGCCTGGAATTATGTTATTAATATGTCGAAAAATAACTATTTGACAGTTATTTATGGCATGTCTGATAATCACATGGGTGAAGTAGACACTTTGAAAAATTATTTAAATCGGCAAGAGATCCCTAATGTTAGGTTTGTTGCAGTTAAGCCTAATGCATGGGCCAATATACTTAATTGGCCCAATCGGCATAATATCTTTGTTTATACTTTTTATTATGCATTCGCTGTATGGCATAAACAAGCATACAAAAAAGCTAAAGAATTGATTGCGCAAGAACAGTTCGACTTAATACATTTTGTAGGTCCAATTGGTTACCGTGAACCCGGATATTTATGGAAATTGGGGTTACCCTATGTTTGGGGACCTATAGGAGGGGCTAATAATGCACCTTGGGTATTGATGAAGCACATGCCCTTGAGAGGGAAGATTAAACAAACCTTTAGGAGCGTTGCCAATACTATTCAGTTTCATATGAAACAGCGTTTAAAGAAAGCTTTAGCAGCGACGGATATTTTATTAACAGCTACTTCTGAAAACCAGAGAAAGTTTCAAGAAGTTCATCATAAAGATAGTATTTGTCTTCCGGAAAACGGTATAGTAGGTGAAATTAAATTAGATGAAACAAAATTTGATAATGTTGAGCGTTATAAATTTGTTGTCGTAGGACGCCTTGATGAAGGGAAGGCAGTCGGTATTTTGTTGGAGGCTCTTACTCGTATTGTAAATAAGCAAAAGTTGCATATTGATATAGTTGGAGACGGACCATTGAGATCTCGGTTGGAAAAATATGCTCACGAACACTCTCTTGATAAATTAATTACATGGCATGGACAATTACCAAGAATGGAGGCTGTTCGAGTTTTTAATTCTGCACATCTTCATGTGATTACCAGTGTGAGTGAGGGAAATCCAACAACAATATGGGAGGCAATGAGTTATGGTGTTCCAACGTTGAGTTTTGACCATTGTGGAATGCATGATACGATATGTGATCAATGTGGAGTTAGAATCCCGATTGCCAAGCGATACGATGATTGCATTTTAGCTCTTTCTTCGGCAATAGATAATTTATTAGAGCATCCTATGCGTTTTAAAACATTGGCCGAGGGAACTGTGAAGTGTGCACAGAAATATACATGGAATAAACGAGCTGTTTTCTTGAATAATCTTTATAATCAGCTTCTTGTAGATAAACGACATGATGACATCCAGAGAATTAATTTTTAAGATAATAAGAGAACTTGTTGTTAGAGTGTTGGGGAAACCTCGAGACATAGAAATAGATGAGTCCCGGGTAATGTATTTTAACGAAAAAGCCAATGACTTGATTTATCAGCAAATCTCAGAAGCGTTGGGTAAAGGTTATGGGTATGCATTAGGAAAATTAGGAACGGTTGAATTAGCTTGCATTGTTTCTTATTTATATCAACAGAGATGGTCGTTTCAGGATCTCATGAATTTTTTTAGAGGTTACCCTATTCCCTTGTTCTACGATAAAGAAATATTGCGGTTGAATAATAATGCTGGAGTTTTTCCTGCAACAAAAGAAACGGGAGATCGTTTCTGTAACCTTATGTTGCAAGACATAGGAGTAATAGATACTCTTGCGTCATATGCATGGTGTGAGCGTTATATAACAGAATATTTGTTGAATTGTTCCACTGTTAACCTAGATGGTTATTATGCCCCTTTCCTTTATGAAAAACCATGGACGAGCATTTTGAAGGGTAGGCGTATTCTGGTAATTCATCCTTTTGCTGAGTCAATCAAGCAACAATATAAAAAAAGAGAACTTCTGTTTGAGAATCCTAATGTCCTTCCCCAGTTTAAATCTCTTCGAGTAGTAAAAGCCGTACAATCGATTGCGGGGAATAATTGTGGCTTCTCCGATTGGTTCTCAGCTTTGGAATATATGAAAAAGGAGATGGAGAAGGACGAGTTTGATATTGCTCTTATTGGATGTGGTGCATATGGATTTCCGCTCACGGCTCATGCTAAAAGATTGGGGAAAATTGGTATCCATCTGGCAGGGTGGACACAGATGCTCTTTGGAATTTATGGGAAACGTTGGATCGTTGATCAACCCCGTTATGCAAAATTCATAAATAAGAGTTGGATTCGCCCTTCTATTGACGAGGTACCTCAGAATGCATCGAAAGTTGAGGGGGGATGTTATTGGTGATTTGTCATTTATTATGAAACTATTAGTTGATGCTCATTGCTTTGACCTTCAGACAACTGAAGGCGTAAATACCTATATTAAAGGATTATATGGAGAATTAATAAAAGAAGCGGGGGATATTGATTTCTACTTTGCTGCTCAGAATACAGATAAGTTAAAGCAGCTTTTTGGAGAAAGAAGAAATGTGCATTATATAGCACTAGCTTCAAAGAATAAAGTTTATCGATTGTTATTTGAGTTCCCTGCGATTGTTAAAGCGAACCGTATTGATGCAGTTCATTATCAGTATACTTCATCTCCAATTAAGAATTGTAAGAATATTATAACTCTTCATGATATCCTTTTTAAGGATTATCCAAAGATGTTCCCGTTAAGCTATCGCATTGTTAAAGGTTTTTTATTCAGAATATCAGCAATGCGAGCTGATTTACTTCTAACAGTGTCAGATTATTCTCGTCGGCAAATTGCACAACATTATCATATTCCGATTGATGATATCTTCGTTACACCTAATGCTGTCTCAGATGATTTTGCGAACATTGATAAGGCGGAAGCAATATCTTTTGTAAAAACAAGGGGGATTGAAAAATATTTACTCTATGTGAGCCGTATCGAACCTCGGAAAAATCATATAGCTTTACTGAGGGCTTATAATGAATTGGCATTATGGGAGAAGGGATATCATTTAGTAATCATTGGTCGACGAACGTTAGCTACACCTAATTTTGATGCCTATTATGAACATATGGATACTAACGCCAAACAATATGTCCATGTGATGAATCAAGTTTCATATTCGGAATTGAAATATTGGTATAAAGCGGCCTCTTTATTTGTATATCCCGCTTTAGCGGAAGGCTTTGGAATTCCTCCTATTGAAGCTGCAGCTGCCGGTATCCCCTGTGTCTGTTCTAATCGAACTGCAATGAGTGATTTTACGTTTTTTGGTAATCATCTCATTGATCCTCAAGATGATAAATTGCTAAAAGGGGAAATTTTGCAGTGCCTGAGTCAAATTGATAATTCAGAAATAAAGTCAATCCAGCATCAAATTTATCATAGATATAATTGGAATGTTATAGCTAAAGCTCTATATCAGGAGTTAAAATGCAGATTTAAAGATTGCGGTTGTTGGTGAATGATGAAGATGTTCACAATGAAAAATCATGCAATATTTGATCTCAGATATCATTCTTATCTTAAAGGGACTGTCGTAAAAAGAATAAAACTTTATAATGAATTGATTGCCAATGTAATATAAAATTTGTATCTTAGCTAAAGATAAAAAGAAT
>ENA-ORRI01000397-ORRI01000397.1-human-gut-metagenome-genome-assembly--contig:-NODE-397-length-23885-cov-3.66127_pt1 | contig 23885 bp, 16 predicted proteins | sample MGYA00242172_ERZ509128 | MGnify/ENA primary metagenome ERZ509128 (study PRJEB26280, sample SAMEA2338623) | human gut metagenome | biome: human gut; feature: human-associated habitat; material: faeces... | reverse complement strand
CTTTTCACGGTGCTATGATACCTACAATCTCAGTATGATTTTCGGAAAGGATTTCGACGAAATGTTCTCTTACACTTCTCGAATGTTAATGTGCATGAACATGGACATGGCGATGCCGATGCCCACGATTGCTCATGCTCATTTGCCTGCCCGATACGCACAGGAACGAAATTGCCGCCGCTGATTGAAAGCGCGCAGAAGGGTCTTGCCGCCCGAACATCGTTTGACCTGAAGCGGGGAGCTCATGAGCTCCCCGCTTTTTTTGTTTGCTTTTGGGATAAAGGAGGAATTCACTTGATCGAACTCAAGAACATTTCCAAGGACTTCGGCTCTGGCGAAAAGGCCGTGCACGCCGTGCGCGACGTGTCGCTCTCCATCGGCTCGGGCGAGATCTTCGGGATCATCGGCTTCTCGGGCGCGGGCAAGTCCACGCTCGTGCGATGCATCAACCTTTTGGAGCGGCCAAGCTCCGGCAGCGTCTTCGTCGCGGGACAGGACTTGACGGCGCTCTCTGCCAAGGACCTGCGCGCGGCGCGCAAGAAGATCGGCATGATCTTCCAGCACTTCAACCTGATGCCGTCGCGCACGGTGGCCGGAAACGTCGCCTACCCGCTCAAGGGCAGCGGCCTGAGCAAGGAGGATATCCAGAAGAAGGTCGCAACGCTCTTGGAACTCGTCGGCATCGGCGACAAGGCGGGCGCCTACCCCAGCCAGCTCTCCGGCGGACAGAAGCAGCGCGTCGCCATCGCCCGCGCCCTTGCCAATGACCCACAGGTGCTTCTGTGCGACGAGGCGACCTCCGCGCTCGACCCGCAGACAACGAAGGCGATCCTGCACCTTCTCAAGCACCTCAACGAAACGCTCGGCATCACGATCGTGCTCATCACGCACGAGATGGCTGTCGTCAAGGAGATCTGTGACCGTGTCGCCGTCATGGAATACGGCCGCGTCGTCGAGCAGGGCGAGGTCTTCACGGTCTTCGCTGAGCCCAAGCAGGACATCACGAAGAGCTTCATCCACACGACCTCGAACCTCCAGAAGGTCGAAGAGCTCATCGCCGAGGATTCCCCCGTCACGCGTCTCCAGCCCGGCGAGCTCATCGTCCGCCTGTCCTATGTTCAGCGCAACGTCAACGAGCCGATCATCTCCGCCGTGTCGCAGATGTTCAACGTCTCGCTCAACATCATTTTCGCCGATATCACCATCGTGCAGGATTCCCCCATCGGCGGAACGGTCGCCATCATCAGCGGCGAGAGAAAGCAGATCACGAAAGCGATCGAATACCTGATCGAAAAAAATGTCGGAGTGGAGGTCATCAAAGATGCAAGAGCTGATCGTTAACATTGCCCCGAACCTTGCAAGCAAGCTGCCGGACTTTTATAAGGCCCTCGGCGACACGATGCTCATGGTGCTCTGGTCGGGCCTCATCTCGTTCGTATTCGGGCTTCTGCTCGGCGTGGTGCTCACGGTGACAAAGCCGAACGGCATTTTGGAGAACAAGGTCGTCTACCAAATTCTCGACAAGCTCGTGAGCCTGTTCCGCTCCATCCCGTTTATCATCCTACTGACGTGGGTCATGCCCATCACGCGCGCGCTGGTCGGCACGGTGCTCTATGTGCGCGGTGCGATCGTGCCGCTGGTGTTCGGCTCAGTGCCGTTTTTCACCCGTCAGGTCGAAAGTGCGCTCGCCGAGCTCGACGGCGGCCTTATCGAGGCGGCGCTCTCGATGGGCTCGAGCCCGCTTGAGATCATCTTCCGCGTGTATCTCAAGGAGAGCATCGCGGCCATCGCGCGCGGCACGACCATCACGATCGTGAGTCTCTTAAACCTCACGGCCATGGCCGGCGTCGCCGGCGCGGGCGGCCTCGGCGACTTCGCCATCCGCTACGGCCACGACCGCAACATGGCCGACATCACGAACGTCACCGTGCTCGTCCTTGTGCTCATCGTCTGCGTCATCGAATTTGTCGGCGGACGCATCGTCAAAAAGAACACGCATTAATGTGATCCCCATACAGCCCCTACCCACCCCATTACAAAAAAATATTTTAACGGAGGATATTTCCATGAAGCTCAAAAAGTTCTTTGCCCTCGCCCTTGCAGCCGCCACGCTCGCCCTCGCGCTGACCGCCTGCGGCTCCAAGGCCGACGACTCCGCCGACAACAGCGATGCCAACACCGACAATCAGTCCGGCGAGACCGTGACCGTCAAGCTCGGCGTGGTCGGCGGCATCTATGACGACCTGTGGGCGAGCGCGAAGGCCGCGCTCGCCGACGAGGGCATCGACCTCGAGATCGTGCAGTTCTCGGACTACGTGACCCCGAACAACGCGCTCGCCAACGGCGACATCGACCTCAACGCCTTCCAGCACCGCATTTATCTCCAGAACGAGATCGACAACTACGGCTATGCGATCCAGAACATCGGCAACACCTTCATCATCCCGCTGAACCTCTACTCCCAGAAGGTCAGTTCCGTTGACGAGCTCAAAGACGGTGACGTCGTCGCCATTCCCGACGATCTGACCAACGGCGGCCGCGCGCTCAAGGTGCTCGAAGCCGCGGGCCTCATCGAGCTCGACCCCAACGCCGCCTTCAACCCCACCGTTGACGATATCACGAGCTACAAGGTCAACATCACCATCGAAGAACTCAAGGCCAACACCATCCCCTCCGTCCTGCCCGACGTGGCCGCCGCGGTCGTGAACGGCAACTACGCGCTCGACTTTGGCCTCAAGACCGACGAGGCCATCTACAAGGACAGCGTCCTCGACGTGGAGGAGTACTGGAATCTGATCGCCGCGCGCACCGCTGACGTCGAAGACCCCGACACCGCCGCCATCTATGAGAAGGTCGTCGAAGCCTTCCAGTCCAGCGCGACGGAGGACGTGTTCAACAACACCTTCGGCGGTTACTTCATCGCAGTGGGCTGGGATCAGGACTTGATCAATCAGTAAACACCATCTGACCGCCGCCGCGCTCCCGCAACGCAGGGAGCGCGGGCGGCGGTACGCCTTTCCGGGAGGAATTTATTATGGCACTTGATCTTTCCGCGCTGCAGCGCATCATTGCAGACGAAAACCGCCTGCTCACCGGCGCGGACATTCCCGCAGAATACCAGGGCGACGTGCTCGGCCGCGTCCACGGCAGCGCCGAGGCGCTCGCCTTTCCCTTATCCACCGAGGAGGTGAGCGCGCTCCTGCGCTACGCGCACGAGCACCGCGTTCCCGTCACGCCGCGCGGCGCGGGGACGAATCTTGTCGGCTCTACCGTGCCGCTCGAGGGCGGCATCATCCTCGACCTTTCCCGCATGGACCGCGTGCTCGAGCTCGACGAGGACACGATGACCGTCACGGTCGAGCCCGGTATGCTCTTGCAGGACTTGCAGGCCTATGTCGAAGCGCGCGGGCTGTTCTACCCGCCCGATCCCGGCGAAAAGGCCTCGAGCATCGGCGGCAACATCAGCACGAACGCCGGCGGCATGCGCGCGGTGAAGTACGGCGTCACGCGCGACTATGTGCGCGGACTCGAGGTCGTGCTCGCTGACGGCACGGTGATGCAAGTCGGCGGCAAGCAGGTCAAGGACGCGAGCGGACTCTCGCTCAAGCACCTTCTCATCGGCTCGGAGGGTACGCTCGCCGTCATCACAAAGTGCCTGCTGCGCCTTGTTCCCAAGCCCGAGGCCTCGCTCAGCGTGCTTGTGCCGTATGCCGACCTGAAAACCGGCATCCAGAGCGTTTTGACCATCCTGCGCGCGAACGCGAACCCCACGGCGGTCGAATTCATGGAGCGCAAAGTCGTCGCGCTTGGCGAACGCTTCTGCGGCGTCTCTTATCCCCGCCCCGACGCCGGCTCTTATATTCTCTTGACCTTTGACGGCAGAAGCGAAGAGGTCACGGCCAATGCCGCGCGCGTGCGCTCTCTGGCGCTGCAAAACGGCGCGCTCGACTTTATCGAGCTCTCCGACGCGCGGCAGTGCGCTGACATCTGGCGCGTGCGCGGCGCGCTTGTCAAGGCCGTGGAGGCCGTTTCCGAGCAGGAGCCGGTCGATATCGTCGTGCCCATCAGCCGCACGGCGGACTTCATCCGCTTCATCAACGGCTTGGAAGCCCAGAGCGGCATGCAGATGGTCAGCTTCGGCCACGCGGGCGACGGCAATGTGCACCTGTGCGTCGTGCGCGGCGAGCGGGATGAAGAAACGTGGCAGCGCGAGCTGCACGAAAACATGGACAGGGCCTATGCCGAAGCCTATCGCCTCGGCGGCGTCGCCTCCGGCGAGCACGGCATCGGGCTATCGAAGCGTCCCTACTTCCTGCGCCAGACGGCGAAGGGAAATTTACAGGCCATGAACGCCATCAAAACGGCGCTCGACCCGCAGCATATCTTGAACAACGGAAAATCTTATCTCACAGGAGGAAACAATAATGCAGGCACTTTCTGACCGCACCGCGAGCTTTACCGATTCCGTCATCCGCCGCATGACCCGTATCTCCAACCAGTACGGCGCAGTGAATCTTTCCCAGGGCTTCCCCGACTTCGACCCGCCCAAGCCCATCCTCGACCGCCTCTCTCAGGTCGCCTACGAGGACTATCATCAATACTCCATCACCTGGGGCGCGCAGGACTTCCGCGAGGCGCTGGCGAAGAAGCAGTCCCACTTCATGGGCCGCGACATCGACCCCAACGGCGAGATCGTCGTCACCTGCGGCAGCACCGAGGCCATGATGGCCGCAATGATGACCGTCGCCAATCCCGGCGACAAGGTCGTCATCTTCTCCCCGTTCTACGAAAATTACAGTGCCGACACGATCCTCTCCGGCGCGGTGCCCATCTATGTGCCGCTCACGCCGCCGTCGTTCACGTTTGACCCCGAAGTGCTCGAGGACGCGTTCCGCCAGCACCCCAAGGCGCTCGTGCTGTGCAACCCCTCGAACCCCTGCGGCAAGGTCTTCACGCGCGAGGAGCTTGAGATCATCGCGGGTCTTGCCAAGAAATATGACGTCTACGTCATCACTGACGAGGTCTACGAGCACATCATTTACGCCCCGCACCAGCACACCTATTTTGCGACGCTGCCCGACATGTGGGAGCGCACGCTGTCCTGCTCGTCGCTTTCCAAGACCTATTCCATCACCGGCTGGCGCCTTGGCTACATCATCGCCCCGCCGAAGATCATCGACCGCGCGAAGAAGGTCCACGACTTTCTCACCGTCGGCGCGGCGGCGCCCCTACAGGAGGCCATCATCCCCGGTCTCAACTTCGGTCATGACTACTACGACGCGCTGCAGGCCGAGTACACGCACAAAAAGGACCTGTTCTTAAAGGGCCTTGACGACCTCAAGATCGTCCACAATGACCCCGAGGGCGCTTACTACGTGATGCTCGACATCTCGGAGTTTGGCTACGAGAGCGATCTTCAATTCTGCGAGGACCTTGCAAGCAAGGTCGGCGTGGGTGCGGTGCCGGGCTCGAGCTTCTTCCGCGAGCCGGTCAACCACCTCATCCGCCTGCACTTCGCCAAGAAGGACGAAACGCTCACCGACGCGCTGAACCGTCTCGAATCCCTGCGCGAAAAGATCCCTGCCAAGGGATAAGAAAGGAAATTTGCCATGAATGCCCTGAGAGAAGAGTGCCAGCAGCTTCGCGACGAGCTCATCGCACTGCGGCGGGAATTTCACCGCGCCCCAGAGCTCGGCCTGCACGAATACCACACTGCCGCGCGCATCGAGCGCGAGCTTGACAGGTGCGGCATCCCGCACGAGCGCGTCGGCGAGACCGCCGTTGTCGGCCATTTGACCGGCAACGGCAATGGAAGCGGCCTTGTCGTGCTGCGCGCGGATATCGACGCCTTACCCATTCAGGAGACGAACGACGTGCCCTACCGCTCGCAAACGCCGGGCATGATGCACGCCTGCGGCCACGACGCGCACACGACGTGTCTTCTCGGCGCGGCAAAGGTTTTGAGCGCACACCGCGCGGACTTTGGCGGTGAGGTGCGCTTCCTCTTCCAGCCCGCCGAGGAGATCGGTCAGGGCGCAAGGCCGCTCATCGCCGCGGGCATGCTGGATGGCGCACAGCGCGTCTTCGGGCTGCACACGGCGTCCGACCTTCCCGCGGGGACCGTCGGCGTCAAGCCGGGGGCCAACAACGCGGGCGTCGACCACTTTATCATCCGCATCCACGGCAAAAGCGCGCACGTCTCCACGCCGCAGCTCGGCGTGGATGCGCTCTATATCGCAAGCGAGCTCGTCGTCGCGCTCCAGTCCATCGTCACGCGCATGACCTCGCCGGTCGAGCCGGTGCTCATCGGCGTGGGCAAGCTGAACGCCGGCACGGCCTACAACGCCGTGGCCGAGACCGCCGTGCTCGAGGGCACGACGCGCATGTTCTCGCCCGAGAGCCGCGCGCACCTTCGCGAAACGATCAACGCCGCGGCCGCACACATCTCCGCCCTTTACGGCGGCACGGCAGAGGTCGAATGGGACGACTTCGCCACGCCGCTCACGAATGACGCCGGTGTGTGCGGGGAGGTCGAGCGCGTCGCCGACGCGCTCGGCATCCCCACGACGGCAAACCGCGCGCTGTCGCTCAGCGGGGACGATTTCGCCGAGTATCTGCTGCAAACGAAGGGCGCTTACGCCTACCTCGGCACGGCAAACCCCAAAAAGCCGCACACCTGCATCTCCAACCACCGCGGCGATTTCGACATCGACGAGGAAACGCTCCCCTTCGGCGCGGCGCTCTACGCGGCATACGCGCTGTCCGTCCTTGATCCGCAGCTTGCCAAATAATTGTTTTTTTCGATGAAATCGCCTTAGTCATGTGCAAATTTCGATTTTACTTTTTGCGTTATTCTATCTAAAATATAATCCTCGTCACTGTCAGCGCAGCGGCGGGGATTTCTTTAGCAAATTTGGAAAAGAGGTTAATTATGAAAAAGCTGTTTTCTCTGTTGCTTTGCGTCGTGATGGTGCTCTCTCTGGTCGCCTGCGGCTCGAAGACTGACGACACGCAGACGCCCGACGAGCCTCAGGACACCGCTCCCGAGCTCTCCGGCACGATGAAGGTCGTCGCCACCGGCGACGTCTACGGTCCCCTGTTCGACGCGTTCACCGCCGACACCGGCGTGGAGGTCGAATGCCTGTCCATGTCCTCCGGCGAGGTGCTCTCCAAGCTCCGCGCCGAGGGCGGCACCCCGTCCGCTGACCTGTGGTTCGGCGGCGGCATCGACGCGTTCATGAGTGCCAAGGACGACGGCCTGCTTGAGCCCGTCACCTTTGACGCGGCCGCCGAGCTCGGCGACGAGTACAAGGATACCGAGGGTTACTGGTATTCCAAGGGCATCACCATTGTCGGCTTCCTGCTCAACAACTCTCTCATGGAGGAGCTGGGTCTGACCGCTCCCGAGAGCTGGGATGACCTGACTGACAGCCAGTATGAGGGCGAGATCGTCATGTCCAACCCTGCCGTTTCCGGCACCAACTACGCCGTGGTCAACGCGCTGCTGCAGGCCAAGGGCGATCAGGGCTGGGACTACTTCGAGGCCCTGAACAACAACATTGCCTACTACGGCAAGCGCGGATCCGACCCGAAGAACAAGGTCTCTTCCGGTGAGTTCGCTGTCGGCATCTCCTACATCGACGCCAGCATCGAGCAGGCCGCCGAGGAGAACGACCTGACCATCGTTTACCCCTCTGACGGGATGCCCTGGGTCCCCGAGGGTGTGGCCGTGTTCAAGAACGCTGAAAACGTCGACGCCGCCAAGTACTTCGTCGAGTGGCTCTTCAGCAGCGACGATCATCTCCGTCAGCTCGCCGAGATCGAGCAGAAGAGCGGCATCAAGGTCATCAAGCCCTCCATCGAAGGCATTGAGCTGTCCTATGATCCTACGCTCCTCATGACGGAAGACCTGTCCCTGTTCGGTTCCCAGCGCACCGAGATCCTCGACCGCTTTGAGCCCCTGATGGGCGACAAGGCCGCCACGGAATAAATGAAGTCCGCCGGTGCGATCCAAAAAAATACAGAAAAAAGGGCATCTCACGATGTCCTTTTTTCCCTATATGAAAACGCGGCCGACAAGCTGATCTTACTTGTCCTGCTCGGGAGCGTGCTGCTGTTCATTCTCTGGCCCATCGCGTGCATCGCGCTGCGGAGCCTGCGCGGCGCGGACGGCGGCGTGAGCTTTGCAATGTTCGGCACTGTTCTGCGCCAATACGGCGAGAGTCTGCGCAACAGCGTATTTGTCGGCGTTTTTACGGCAGTGCTGTCCACTATCCTCTCGCTCTCAGCGGCGCTCGTATGCGCCACGGCGCGCGGGTGGAAGAAGACGCTCTGCATGATCATCATGCTCGTCGCCATGGTGTCGCCGCCGTTCGTCTCGTCGCTCGCCTATATCCAGCTCTACGGGCGGCGCGGGTGGATCACCTATCGCCTGCTGCACCTGAGCCTGAACCCCTACAATCGCTGGGGCGTCATCCTGATGCAGTCGATCTCGTTCGTGCCGCTCAACGCAATGTTTCTCTCCGGCATCCTCGAAAAGCTGGACGAGGGCAGCCTTCGCTCGGCGCGCGACCTCGGCGCATCGGGCGGTGCCATCCTGCGCGATATTGTCCTGCCGCTCATTCGGCCCGCGACACTCGTGTGCCTGCTGCTCTCGTTCGTCCGCTCGCTCGCGGACTTCGGCACGCCCATCATCATCGGCGGGCGCTTCAGCACGCTGGCCGCGGACATCTATTTGCAAGTCGTTGGATACTCGGACCTTGAAAAGTCCTCGGCAATGAACATGTTCCTGCTCATCCCGTCGATCATCTTTTTCTTCATCTATCGTGCGCTGATGCGCCGCTCGGACAGGCTGACCGACGCCAGCCGCACTGCTCAGACAGAGCTTGGCCTTTCGCTGCCGCATTGCGGCGCGATGGGCTGGGGCATGATCGCGCTGAGCACCGTCTTCTTCGTGATGATCGTGCTGCAATACGGCTGCGTGTTACTCTCGGGCTTTTTGAAGAGCACGAAAGGTGTCTACTCCTTCACGCTGCAATACTGGGATCAGCTCTGGCGCATCGGCTCGTCGACGATGCTGCGAAGCGTTGAATACGCGCTCATCGTCTCCATCGCCGGCACGGTTTTTGCGATGCTCTTCGCCTACTACATGGACCGCCGACGCATCATCGGCCGCAGCCTTTTCGACTGCCTGGCGACGCTGCCCTATATGCTGCCGGGCACGTGCTTCGGCATCGGCTACATTCTCGCGTTCAACCACGCGCCGCTCAAGCTGACGGGCACGGCCCTTATCGTGCTGGCCAACATGCTCTTCAAGCAGCTGCCGACCTCCACGAAGATCTGCACCGCGTCGCTCGCGCTCCTACCCGAAGTGCAGGAGCGCTCGGCGCGCGACCTTGGCGCGGGACGGCTCGCCGTGCTGCGCGATGTGGTCTTTCCCGCACTGCGGCCCGCGTTTTTGAGCTGCTTTGTCTATAACTTCACAAGCAGCATGACGACGGCGGGCTCCATCATCTTTCTCATCGACGCCAAGCGCCAGCTGGCCGTTTTCAAGCTCTTTGACGCGGTGTATCAGGGCGATTACGCCCTCGCCTCGCTGATTGCGAGCGTCATCACCGTCATCGTCCTTCTTGTCGAAGGCCTCGCCTTCCTCATCACCCGGAAAGGAGAAAATCGCCGTGTATCTCGAACTTGACCGCTTGAGCAAGCAGTTTGACGGCAAATACGCCGTGCATGACCTCTCCCTCGGCCTGGAAGAGGGCGGACTTTTGTGCATCCTCGGCTCGTCGGGCTGCGGCAAAACGACCACGCTCAACATGATCGGCGGCTTCCTCTCGCCTGACAGCGGCAGGGTGCTGCTCGACGGGCAGGACATCACCGCGCTCCCGCCCGAGCGGCGGCCGGTTTCGACCGTTTTCCAGTCCTACGGTCTGTTCCCGCACATGAGCGTGCTGCAAAACGTGACCTACGGGCTCAAATTCCGCGGCTATTCCCGCGCGGAGGCAAAGGAAAAGGGCCGCCGGTACCTGAGTCTCGTCGGCCTTGCCGAGCGCGAGAACGCGCGCATCGGCGAGCTCTCGGGCGGCCAGCAGCAGCGCGTGGCACTCGCCCGCGCGCTCATCGTCGAGCCAAAGCTCTGCCTGCTTGACGAGCCGCTCTCGAACCTCGACGCGGCGCTGCGCGTGCGGATGCGCGGGGAGCTCAAGCGCTTGCAGCGCGAGCTCGGCACCACGATGGTCTTCGTCACACACGATCAGGAGGAGGCGCTCATTCTGGCTGACTCCATCGCCGTGATGAGCGAGGGCGAGCTCTTGCAGCTCGGCTCGGCAGAGGAGGTCTTCCGCCATCCTGCAAACGACTATATCGCGTCATTTCTGGGTCTCAACGACATTGTGTGGAAGGATGACGGCAGCGTGCTGAAGGTCATCCGCCACGGAGAAAAGGAGTAAACTTGCCATGCTTGTTGATATGCACCTGCACGAATGCACCTACTCGACCGACAGCTTTCTCCACCTGGAGGAGATCGTCTCTATCGCCAGGCAAAAGGGGCTGGACGCGATCTGCATCACGGACCACGACAGCATGGGCCTGCGCGAGCGCGCGGAGGCCTATTCCCGCGAGATCGGCTATCCCATCTTCGTCGGCGTGGAATTTTTCTCTCTCTGGGGCGATATCACCGCCTGGGGCATCGACGGCATCCCCGACCAGCGCGTCAGCGCACAGGACTTTATCGACCTGGTGCGTGAAAAGGACGGTTTCTGCGTCTCCTGCCACCCCTTTCGCAGCAACAATCGCGGGCTGCGCGAGCGCCTGCGCGATGTGCACGGTCTTGACGGCGTGGAGGTCCTCAACGGCAGCACGCCGCTTGAGGAGAACCGGACGGCACTGCGCTTCTGCCGCGAGTTGGGGCTCAAGGCCATCGGCGCGAGCGACGCGCACGTGCCGGAGCAGGTGGGAAAATACGTGACATGGCTGCCCGAAACGGTCACAACGCTGCCCGATTTTGTCACCGCGCTGCACACGCTGGAAACGCGTCCCGCCATCTGGACGGGCAGCGGGTACGATGTCGTCACCGAGTTTTGAGATGAATTTTCAGCGGGCTGGGGTATCATGCTCCGGCCTCTTTTTTACATTTCGCCGTGTCATATCCGATATTCATGCAGGAAAGCTGTGGTAATATTTCACAAGAAGCGCTTTGCCGATGAAAAAAGATTCTCAAAATTTGGAGAAGTGGAAAATTAGGGATTGACATTTTCCCAGCATGGGAGTATGGTAACGCCAACAATTTCAAACGCCCGATCGCGAGGTCGGGAAGATAGAGGCGCGGCTGACAAAAGTAGCGCGTTCGCACCGGCACAGGAAGCCGGAGCGCGCGAAAGGGGATGCCGCCGAAGTGGAAACGGTTCCTGTGCCGTTTGCCGCTGGTTCGTCGGAGAACATCCGCCGGACTGTCACGTATGTGGAGCGCTATCGAGGTCGGCAAGCTGTTCGTCCCCCCAAAAGGTGATGACCGGTTTGCCGGATTGCAGTACAGTTGCAGCCGTAAATGCTTCACAAAGCATTTACGGCTTTGTTTTTTGTCTGCATCGGGAGTGCGAAAACCCGAAAAAAGCAGGACTCCCCTGTTTTTGAAAAATGAAACTCATCACGAGAAAGGAAACCACCATCATGAAGCTCAGAACCTTTACCGCCCTCCTGCTGGCGGCCATCATGCTCTTCGCACTCACCGCCTGCGGCAGTCAGGCCGCCGACGATCCCAGCAGCGATCAGCAGCAGGAACAGCAGGACACCACCACAAACGAAAGCAACGAATTCCGCGTCGGCATGGAGTGCGCTTACGCCCCCAACAACTGGCAGGAAAGCGAATCGACGGACTCGAACGTCCCCGTTGAAAACGTCGCCGGCACGTATGCCGAGGGTTACGACGTGCAGATTGCCAAGGCCATCGCAGAGGGCCTCGGCAAGGAGCTCGTCATCGTCAAGCTCAGCTGGGACGGCCTGATCGACGCGCTCAATCAGGGCCAGATCGACGCCATCATCGCCGGTATGATGGACACCGCCGAGCGCCGCGAATCCATCAACTTCTCCGAGCCCTACCGTGAGACCACCTACGGCCTGATGGTGCTCGCCGATTCCCCGTACTTAAATGCCACCTCCATTCAGGACTTCTCCGGCGCGGCCGTCCTCGGCCAGCAGGGCACGGCGCTTGACGATGTCATCGAGCAGATCGAAGGCGTCGACCACTTAAGCCCCGTCGGCAGCGTGCCCGACATGCTCTCCCGCCTGCAGCAGGGCACCTGCGACGTCATCGTCATCAACGTTGAGAACGCGCAGGGCTACCTCGCTTCCAACCCGAACTTCCGCCTGGTCACCTTCGATGAGGGCAGCGGCTTCACGCTGCCGGCCAAGGGCTCCTGCGTGGGTCTGCGCAAGAGCGACAATGAACTCCTTGATCAGATCAACACCATCCTTTCCGGCATCGACGACGACGCCCGCGCCGCCATGTGGCAGGCAGCCGTCGACGGCCAGCCCCAGTAATATCCCACGCACCGCCGCCGCGTTTTTCATGCGGCGGCGGGTACGCGAAGCACTCTAGAGACAACGCGCTTCGCACCATAAAGGAGGAAACACCATGGCAGCACCCACCGCGCCCCGGAAGAACTTCATCACCCGGGATCACCGTTATGTTTATTTAGGCGGAAGTTTCATCGCCCTGCTGGGTCTCGGCATGTTCTACTCCGCCCCCAGCCCGTACAGCTTCATCCCCGCGCAGTCCGTGTTCGGCACGGCGCTCGCGGCGATCTGCTGGTTCTTCCTCGGCGTGAGCGCCATGGCGCTGCTCGTCAAGTGGCCCTATTGGAACAATTACAGCTCCACTATTATGAAGCGCCCCCTCATCGTGCGCGTCAGCCGTTACCTCTCGTATCTCGACGCCGCGGCCTGCGCGCTGCTGGTGCTCGACCGCTTCATTTTAAAGCTCGCCTACATCATCAACGCCGCCATTCATGCCGACAGCAACCCGACCGACACGCTCTCTATGATGGCCTACATGGCGTACAACCAGCGCTCGCTCTTCGCCATCGGCATTTCGTACACGGTGCGCCTCGCGCTCTTCGGCACGGCGATCGCGTTCGTGCTGGCGCTTCTCATGGTCTTTCTCCGCATTCAGGAGCCCGACAAACGCGACAACGACTTTGTGAAGTTCCTCAAGATCGTTGCCAACAAATTCTCCCGCTTCTATATCTTCGTCATCCGCGGCACGCCAATGATGGTGCAGTCGCTCATCCTTTATAACGCCGTGTTCGGCCTTTTCAAGCGCACGGGCATGAGCGTTTCGGACATCAACCGTGTCTGGCCTCTGTTCTTAGCAGGTCTTGTCACCGTTTCCCTCAACTCCACGGCTTACCTTGCCGAGGTGCTGCGCGGCGGCATTCTCGCCGTGGACGCGGGCCAGATGGAGGCCGCGCGCTCGCTCGGCATGACGCACTGGCAGGCCATGCGCAAGGTCGTCTTCCCGCAGGCCATCAAGAACTCGCTTCCCGCCATCGGCAACGAATTCATCATCAACATCAAGGATTCGTCCGTTCTCTGCGTCGTCGGCGTGTCCGATCTGATGTTCATGACCCGCTCGGTCGCCGGTATTTATTATAAAGGTACCGAGTGCTACCTCATCGCCGCCATCGTTTACCTGTTCCTGACGTATCTTTCTTCGCTCCTGCTCAAGGCCATCACGGGAAAGATGACCGCGCCGGACAACACCAAGCGGCACCAGGGCAACCAAACCGTCGATCTGGGGCTTCCCAGCTCGAACTGACAGGAGGGCGCTATGACGAACGATCCCATCATCAAAATCGAACAGCTCGAAAAGTCCTTCGGCGACCTGCACGTGCTCAAGGGCATTGACCTTGAGGTCAACCGCGGAGAGGTCGTGTGCATCATCGGCGCATCCGGCTCTGGCAAATCGACACTGCTGCGCTGCATCAACTTACTGGAAGAGGCCGACTCGGGCCACATCTGGTTCGACGGGCAGGATTTAATGGACTTAAAGGTCAACCTGAACGCCCTGCGCCAGAAGATCGGCATGGTGTTCCAGGGCTTCAACCTCTTCAACAACAAGTCCGTGCTTGACAACTGCACCCTCGCTCCCATGGACGTCAAGCACATCCCCAAGACGCAGGCCGAGGCCACGGCCATCAAGCACTTAACGACCGTTGGCCTCGCCGACTTCATCCACGCCGACTCCCGCCGCCTCTCCGGCGGGCAGAAGCAGCGCGTCGCCATCGCACGGGCGCTGTGCATGGAACCGGAGATCATGCTCTTCGATGAACCGACCTCCGCGCTCGACCCCGAGATCGTCGGCGAGGTGCTGGACGTCATGAAAAACCTCGCCCAGCAGGGCATGACGATGGTCGTCGTCACGCACGAGATGGCGTTTGCCAAGGAAGTGAGCGACCGCGTCGTCTTCATGGATCAGGGGGTTATCTTAGAGCAGGGCTCGCCCAAGGAGGTCTTCGGTAACCCCAAGGAGCCGCGCACGCGTGAGTTTCTCAGCCGCTATCTGGAGGATAAAATGGCATGATACAGAAAAAAGTGACCGATTTTTTTGCCCTGGAGGGCAATTATCCCGACTTGGACGGCGAGGGCGCGGCCGCGCGCCTGTCCGTCGCCATCCGGTGCAAGACCATCAACTACTTTGACCACAGCCTGACGGACTACACGGAGTTCGACAAGCTGCACGCGCACATCAAGGCAAGCTACCCCAACATCATGCGCGTGGGCACGTTTGAGCGCATCGGCCACCACGCCGTGCTCATCACCATCCCCGGCAGCGACGCTTCTCTGCGCCCCTGCCTCTACATGTCGCATCAGGACGTCGTTCCCGTTGTTGAGGGCACAGAGCAGGACTGGACGCATCCGGCCTTCTCCGGCGATGTGGCAGACGGCTACATCTGGGGCCGCGGCACGCTTGACATCAAAGAGCAGGTCTTCGGCGTGCTGGAGGCCGCGGAATATCTGCTCGCCCGCGGCAAGTCCTTTGCCCGCACGGCGTATCTCGCCTTCGGCGACGACGAGGAGACCATCAACTTAGGCGCGCTCGCCATCGCCGAGCATTTGAAGGCGCAGGGCGTGACGCTCGAATTCGTTCTTGACGAGGGCGGCTGCAAAATTGAGCCCGGCACGGCCTTCGGCGCGCCGGAGACGTCCATTGTCAGCGTGCAGCTGATGGAAAAGGGCTATGCCGATTTGGAGCTCTCCGTCCACAGCATCGGCGGGCATTCGAGCCGCCCCTACGGCGGCACGTCACTTGGGCGTCTCTCCGGTGCGATCGCCGACATCACGCGCGCGCCGTTTGCCGTGCGCCTCAACAGCGCCATGACCGGCGCGTTTGAAACGCTCGCGCCCTATATCACGCAGGAGCCGCTCAAAACGCTCGTGCAGGATGTTGCGGGCAATGCGGACGCCATCGCGGCCTGCTGCATGGGCTCGCCCGACCTCTTCCCGTTTGTCACCACCACTATCGCGCCCACGATGATCCGCGGCGGCAGCGCCGCGTGCAACGTGATGCCGCAGGATATGACCGCGGTCATCAACTTCCGCTTGGCGGACGGAGACACGGTCGAGAGCGTCATGGCCCACTGCCGCGAGGCAGTGCAGGACAAAGGCGTTGAGATGCGCTTTTTGCAGGCCAACGATCCCTCCGCCATCGCGCGCCGCGACGGCTACGGCTACCGCACAGTGGTCGAGAGCTTCCAGCGCTACTATCCCGAAGCCGTGTTCATTCCCTCGATGGCCGTGGGCGCGACGGACGCGCACCGCTATGAGGAGATCTGCGACACGTGCCTGCGGTGCAGCCCGTTTATGACCGAGCCCGCGGAGGCCGCCTCCGGCGTGCACGGCACGAACGAGCGTCTTCTCGTCCGCTCGTATTTGCAGGGCATCCGCGTACTCATCGACCTGATGGAGCACGCCAACGTGGAACCGTGAATTTCCTTTCTTTTCAATGAAAAAGCCGGAGCAGCTCAGGCTGCTCCGGCTTTTCTTTCCTGTTCAGTTCTCGCCCATCGTGTAGACCATGTCCCAGAAGCGCAGGTCAAAAAGGCAGCAATTTTCGAAGATCTCGCAGAGCCGCTGCGCCTTCTTTTCGTCGATCACTTCGGCGAGCGCGTCGATCCGGTCGATCAAGGCCTGATTCGTCTGCCGGTACTCCTCGGAAACGTAGCCCGCGAACCACGCGCCGTAGTTCTCATCGTGCAGGGCGCTTGGGCAGCGCTCCACCATCTGCTCGGCAATATACGCATAGCTCCACGAGCAGTTCAAAAGCGTCACGAGCCCCGTCAGCACATCCCCCGCCTGCGCCTCGCAGAGCATGTAATGGCTGTAGGCGCTGTTGTCGATGTGCGGGCGCGCATCGGCGATCTCCTCCTCCGTGACGCCGAGGCGCTTCATGTACGGAAGATGCGTGCGGAACGTCTCGTCGATCGTGTTCGCCATCTCCCCGCTCAAAAAGCGGATCTGCTCGAAGTCGTCGGTTTTCTGAAGGATCGCCGCAAAAATTTTCACGTAATCCCGCAGGTACAGATAATCCTGCACCATATAGTAGCGGAACTTTTCCTTCGGCAGCGTGCCGTCCGCCATCTCCGTCACAAACGGATGGGTCAGATACCGCGGCCAGAGCGCCTTTGCCCGCTCGTAGATCCTCTCGGAGAGCTTCACTCTGTTCTCCCCGCTCATTTGTGGGCGATGAGCGCGACGTAGCCGCCGCTCTGATAGCCGGGGACGACGTCCTCCACGCTCTCGTTGGTGTACATAGGGTTCTTCAAGAGCGTCTGGTAGAAGTCAAAATCGTGGAAGCCGAGCGATTTGAGCGCGTCGACCTTTTCCTCGGTCGAGTGCCACACGCCCGCGCAGCACAGCTCGAGCGGATACGGCAGTTTGGGCATGACACCGCGCAGGGACGGGTGGTCGAACGTACCAACGGCCTTGGCGAGAAGGTACATGAAGCCGAACGCGCTCTCCTTGGGCACATCCAGCGAAATGAACTTGCCGTTCGGCTTGAGCGCCTTTTTGCACACGTCGAACGCGCGCGTCAGGTCCTCCATATAGCTGGAGCTGCCATTCAAATAGATGATGTCGTAGGCGTTCTCCTCAAGCTCGACCTCCTCGATCGCGCCGAAGGCGATGACGTTGATACCGCGCTTCTGCGCGATCGCGCCCATGTCGCGCGAGGGCTCAACGCCCTCGATGTTCTTGCAGTCGATCATACTCTCGAACAGGCCGCTGCCGCAGCCGACGGAGAGCACGCGCTTCCCCGAAATATCGCCGATTGCCTTTTCAAACAGGCGGAATTCGCTCTGGAACACGTTTTCGTTTTCCATAAACCAGGCGTCGTACTGCGCCGCGTAGCCGTCAAATTTGGGTTTCATCGTCAAGTGATCCTTTCTGTTTTGTCAATTCTCAAGGTCCCGCCCGCCGTTTCCGCTTCCCTATTATCCTGTGCCGCAGGACGCGGGAAAACAGGCCGGGCCTGTGCCTTTTTGATGAATCATAGCACAATCAGCTCACTACCGCAACGGTATGTTTGCGGTAAATATCCATCACCTTTCGCCCGCGTACACGGCAGTTATAGAGTTCGTGTCACCCAATAGATTGAATCGGCAATGAGAAAAAGATGGATTCCGGTTGCAATTCACAGATGGGAGGAATGCATATGGAAGGCTTCATTACAAATGTTCTCAATTTATAAAGGGTACGATAAAGGGTAAAAGGCGTTTCAGGGCAGCAAAAAAGCCTTGAAACCACAATGGTTTCAAGGCTTTTCTCTGGTGCGCGGTACAGGACTCGAACCTGTGACCCCATGCACGTCAAGCATGTGCTCTACCAGCTGAGCTAACCGCGCGAATCGAACAGTGATATACTACTATATCTGTGTCTTTTTGTCAACATCTTTTTTCAAAAAGTGCGGATTTTTTCTTCCCCCCGTGAAGAGACTGTTTATAGCATACGCTAAGAGCTCGCTGATGTAAAGAGGGGAAAATAGCAGAAATTCGCCGCCGTTTTTCATCTATTTTTCTGCGGGCACATTTCTTGTCAAGCCGCCGTACGTTCTATATAATAGGCATATATTATGTGTAAATTGAAAATGGGGTGCTTTTTACGATGGGACAAATCGGTTTTGATAACGACAAATACCTTGCCATGCAGTCCGCGCACATCCGCGAGCGCATCAGCAAGTTCGGCGGCAAGCTGTACCTGGAGTTCGGCGGCAAGCTCTTCGACGACTTTCACGCTTCGCGCGTGCTGCCCGGCTTCCAGCCCGACAGCAAGATCCGCATGCTTCAGCAGCTGCGCGACGACGCGGAGATCGTCATCGCGGTCAACGCGAACGACATTGAAAAGAACAAGGTGCGCGGCGACCTCGGCATCACCTATGATGACGACTGCCTGCGCCTGATTGACGCGTTCCGCTCGCTGGGGCTTTATGTCGGCGGCGTATGCATCACGCAGTACGCGGGGCAGAACGCGGCGGATGCCTTCATCAAGCGCCTCAACACGCTGGGCGTTCGCAACTACCGCCACTACCCCATCGCGGGCTACCCCTCCGACGTCGCCCACATCGTGAGCGACGAGGGCTTTGGCCGCAACGAGTATATCGAGACGACGCACTCGCTCATCGTCGTCACCGCGCCGGGCCCCGGCAGCGGCAAGATGGCGACGTGCCTCTCCCAGCTCTACCACGAGCACAAACACGGCGTGAGCGCGGGCTACGCCAAGTTTGAGACCTTCCCCATCTGGAACCTGCCGCTCAAGCACCCCGTGAACCTCGCCTACGAGGCCGCGACCGCGGACCTTGACGACGTGAACATGATCGACCCGTTCCACCTCGAGGCCTACGGCGAGACGACCGTGAACTATAACCGCGACGTGGAGATCTTCCCCGTCCTGCGCGCGATCTTCGAGCGCATCTCCGGCAAGTGCCCCTACCAGTCCCCCACCGACATGGGCGTCAACATGGCGGGCAACTGCATCATCGACGATGAGGTCTGCCGTCAGGCCTCGCGCATGGAAATTCTGCGCCGCTACTACACCGCGCAGGTCGACGTCGCGCGCGGCATTGCTGACGCCTGCCAGCTCAGAAAGCTCGAGCTCGTCATGCAGCAGGCGGATGTGACGCCCGACCTCTGCCCCGCTGTGGCCGCGGCCAAGCAGAAGGCCGAGGAGACCGGCGCGCCCGCGGGCGCGATGGTGCTGCCCGACGGCCGCGTTGTCACGGGCAAGACCTCTTCCCTTCTCGGCGCTTCGGCGGCGCTGCTGCTCAACGCGCTCAAGGCCATGGCGGGCATCCGCAGCGACATGAACCTCATCTCGAATCAGGTCATTGAGCCGATCTCAGCGCTCAAGATCCAGTCGCTCGCCCACCACAACCCGCGCCTGCACTCTGACGAGGTGCTCATCGCGCTGGCGATCTCGGCGCTGACGAACCCCCTCGCCGACATGGCAAGAGCCCAGCTCGGCACGCTCCGCGGCTGCGATGCGCACTTCTCCGTCATCATCTCGGAGGAGGACATCAAGCTCTACAAGCGCCTCGGCATTCACGTCAGCTGCGAGCCGAAGTATGAATCCAAGCGTCTTTATCACAAATAATTCGGAGAAAGCAACATCATGTCTAACGAAAAGAATCTTCCCTACGCCGTCGTCTGCGGCGGCGTGAATATCGACATCGGCGCGCACTCCTTCGCGCCGCTGCGCCCGAAGGACTCGAACCCCGGCAAGGTCGAGCTGAGCCTCGGCGGCGTGGGACGCAACATCGCGCACAACATGCGCCTGCTCGGCGTACCGACGTATCTTCTGACCGCCGTGGGCGGCGATTCGCGCGCAAGCCAGGTCGAAGAGAGCTGTAAAGAACTCGGCATCGACCTTTCGCACGCGCTGCGCGTGCCCGACGGCCGCACCTCGACCTACGTGTTCGTGGGCGACAGCGACGGCGACATGGCCGTGGCCGTGGCCGACATGGAGATCTGCGAAAAGTTGACGCCGGACTACTTCGCCTCGCAGAAGGAGCTGCTCGACGGCGCCGCCGCGGTGGTCGTGGACGCGAACCTGCCGCGCGAGTCCATCGCGTACCTTGTCGAGCACTGCGCCGCGCCTCTCTTCATCGATCCGGTGTCCACCGTCAAGGCAGAAAAGCTCCGCGGGCTTCTCGGCCATGTCCACACGCTCAAGCCCAACCGCATTGAAGCAGAGCTCCTCTCCGGCGTGAAGATCGCAGACAATGCAACGCTCCATCAGGCCGCGCAGGCGCTGCTCGATCAGGGCGTGCAGCGCGTGTTCCTGTCGCTCGGCGGCGACGGTGTGTTTGCCGCGCAGCAGGGCGAGACGCATTTGGAGCCCATCTGCAAGGCCGAGATGCGCAACGCCACCGGCGCGGGCGACGCGATGATGGCATCCCTCGTCTGGTCGTTTCTCGCGGGCCGCGACCTTGCCGAAAGCCGCGGCCATCGCGGTCGAGAGCGAAGAGACCATCAACCCGAGCATGAGCGCCGAGGCCGTTCTGGCCCGCGCCGCGAAGTAAATCTCTACGACAAAAAAGAACCGTCCGATCGGACGGTTCTTTTTTTGCTTATTTTCTCAGACTCAGCAGCATTGCGACGTGGCGATAGAGGCTTCTCTTGACCGCGGGGGTCATGCAGGCCTCCTTGATGGGCATGGCGAGCTTTCTGAGCTCGTCCTCGGCCTGCGCGATGACCTCGTCATCCGTGGCGTCGGAGTCGATCTTCGCCGCCGTCTCGGCCATCACGACCGGATGGGGCGCGACCGCGCCCGCAGCCAGACGCGCGGGGCGATTGCCGCCGCAGCGGAGCGCGAAGTTGATGATCGGGAAGTCGATCGTCGTGCGCATCGCGTACTTATAAAAGCCGCTGCGCTCGCCCTCTTCCGCCGCGGGGACGAAAAAGCGCGTGACGAGGATGGGCAGGTGCTCGTGGCAGGCAAGGCCGTTGGCCACGCTGTGGCGCTCGATGAGGGACTTTAGGTCGGTGCGGTGCGTCTCGCCGTCTTCGATGTACTCTACTTCCGCCTCGTAAGCGATGAGCGCGGTGGCGACGTCGGAATAGTAGATCGCGCGGCAGACCGGCGAGTTCGGGATCTGGTGGCAAATGCTGCCGCCGGTCTTGAAGCAGTAGGCAAGGCCGCTGCGCCACAGGTGCGGCTGGTTGAAGTAGATGCAGCGGCGGTCCTGCATGATGTTGCCGCCGACAGTGGCGATGTTTCTGATCTGCGGGGATGCCGTCAGCGACGCCGCCTGCGCGATGGCCGCGTAGCGGCTGTTCAAAAGCTCGCTCTCGGCAAGCTCGGTGAGCGTCATCGCCGCGCCGATGATGAGCTCGCCGTCCTTTTCCTCCAAAACGTGCAGCTCCGGAATTTTCTTCAGGAAGACGAAATCCTTGTCGTCGCGCACCTCGTTTTTCAGCAGCGGCATGATGTCTGTGCCGCCGCCGATGTAGGTCGGGTGCTCGGCGGAGACGATGTCGTGTAAGCTCTCTAAAACCTGTCCGCTCATTTCACATTCCCCCTCTCGGTCGGCAGGATGGCAAATTTGTCGCACAGCGGCAGGCTGTTGATCTCAATGCCGCTTGCACGGCGCACCGCGTTCACGATGGCCGGCGCCACGGGCACCGTGGGCCGTAGGGGTCGTGGCTGTTGACCATGTCGACATACGTGCGCGGCATGTCGCCCATCTGCGGGATGCGGTAGTGCAGGAAATCGGTCGACAGCGTGCGGCGCGAGCGCGGGTTGATCTCCATGCGCTCATAGAGCGCGTAGCCCACGCCCTGCGCGATGCCGCCCTCGAGCTGACCGGCGACGGTCAGGCGGTTGATGGGCGTACCGACGTCCACGACCTCGATGATGTCCATGAGGCGGATGGCGTTGAGCTTCTTGTGGTATTCCGCCTTGACAAAGCAGACGGAGAACGGGTTGGGGCAGGCCAGAGCCTTGTAGGTGCCCGCGCCGATGGGCACGCTGCCCTTGGGGTCGAACAGGATCTTGCGCGCGGCGTCCTCAAAGCTCAGCTCAAGCTCCTCGCCGCCGCTGATATAGTAGCGGTGGTTCTTTTCCTTGACCGTGCAGCCGTCGTAGATGACCTTGAGCTGCTCGACCATCTTCTTTTTCAGATCGTCGCAGGCGAGCTTGACGGCGTTGCCGCAGATAAACGTCTGGCTCGAACCGAACGTGCCGGTGTTATACGGCGTCAGGCCCGTGTCCGCCGCGGTGATCTGCACGCTGGAGAGGGGGATACCGAGGCATTCCGCCGCGATCTGGCTCTCCATCGTCTCGCTGCCCTGACCGATATCGGCAGAGCCGACGAGCAGATGCACGGACGCGTCGGCGTTGAGCATGACGACCGCGCCGCTCAGGCCCTCCTTCGAGGACGGGCCGGAGCCGTGGCAGCTGAACGAGATGCCCCATGCCTGACGGATGTTTTCGTCGTCGATCAGGGGCTCTTTCTCGTCGATCTCCTTCTGGATTTGCTGGCAGCGGCGCGCGCAGTCCTCAATGCCGTTGCTGCTGACAGGGATGCTTGCGCAGGGGAAGCACTCGCCCACCTGCACGTGGTTCATCAGGCGGAATTCGACGGGGTCCATATCGAGCTTCTGCGCGAGGCGGTCCATCAGAATTTCGCGGCCGAACGTGAGCTGCGTGTTGCCGTAGCCGCGGAACGCGCCGCCCGTCACATGGTTTGTGAAAACGCTCAGGCCGATAAACGAGTAGTTCGGCACGTTGTACTGCAATTTACGCGCGGCGGCGGCCACGACCGTCGGCGTGTGCGTGGTGTAGGGGCCGGCGTTCAGGCGGAACGTCGTATCAAAGAGCTGCAGCTTGCCGTTTTTGTCCGCGCCGATGCGAAGATCAACGTCGGAGGCGTGACGCACGACGGAGTAGAAATCCTCCTCGCGCGAATAGAGCAGCTTCACGGGGCGCTTGATCTTGCGCGAGATGAGCGCTGCGGCGTGCTGGGCGTGCAGCTGCTGGCGCGCGCCGAAGCCTGCGCCGACAAGCGGCTTGATGATGTGCACGTCCACTTCCTTGAGGCCGAAAAGCTCGGCCAGAATGCGGCGCTCCTGGAACACCGTCTGCGAGCAGCTGTAGATCGTCATGTGCTCGCCGTCGCTGAAGTCGCAGATGCAGCAGGTCAGCTCGATCATCGTGTGCTGCATCGGCGGCGTGATAAAATGGTCTTCGAGAATGATGTCGGACTTTTCCTCGCCCACAGCGATGTCGCCCTGCGACACCTCGCGCCACTGGACGACGTTCGTGTCGGAAAGGTGCGGCTGCATCGCGGGCGCATTATCCGCGAGCGCGGCCTTGACGTCGAGGATCGGCGCAAGGTTCTCGTATTCGACCTTCACTGCCTCGGCAGCGGCGCGGGCGGCCTCCTCCGTCTCCGCGGCGACGACGGCCACGCGGTCGCCGATGGTCAGCGGCTCGGTCGTCAGCACCTTTTCATCCGCCATCAGAAGCGGAGAGGGCGGGTTGCCCGAGCAGTTGAAGTAGGCCTGCGGGGCCTCCTCCGGCAGGGCGCAGCCGAGAAAACCGGGAACCTTTTCCGCCTCGCTCACATCGATGCTCAGCACCTTGGCGTGGGAATACGGGCAGCGCACCAGCGCGGCGTAGGCCATGTTGGGGAGCTCTAAGTCGTCGGTATACTTGCCGCGGCCCAGCGCCTTATCCATGGACTCAAGGCGCGGCGTGGCGTGGTTGACAATGTCGAAATGATGCTGTTCCATCACTGCTGCGCCTCCTTTCCGTTCGCGTACTGTTCAATGACCTTGGAAGCCGCGACGATGGCCTCCTCGATCTTCGTGTAGCCCGTGCAGCGGCAGAGGTTG
>ENA-ORRI01000393-ORRI01000393.1-human-gut-metagenome-genome-assembly--contig:-NODE-393-length-24029-cov-3.49871_pt1 | contig 24029 bp, 25 predicted proteins | sample MGYA00242172_ERZ509128 | MGnify/ENA primary metagenome ERZ509128 (study PRJEB26280, sample SAMEA2338623) | human gut metagenome | biome: human gut; feature: human-associated habitat; material: faeces... | reverse complement strand
AGAAGCCACTCAAGAGAGTGGCTTCTTTTTTTATTGTTTTGGAGGAAGGAATATAGTGCAGGCTATCCTCTTTGGTTGATATTGGCTCATATTTCGTTACGATCCAGTGAATTGAATTCAGTGGGGCAGTTGGAAGTACGTCATAAACAGATCGGATATCCGAATCAAGAATTTCTGAGTTTATTCAACAGGATATTCTATGAAAATTCTCGTATTTTATGTTGACAAACAGTACTTCAATATGGTAATATTATTCTTGCGTTTGAGGGTTAGACGTGAACTCATTATCCGGAGAGATGGCCGAGCGGTTGAAGGCACCGGTCTTGAAAACCGGCGATGTGAAAGCATCCGTGGGTTCGAATCCCACTCTCTCCGCCAACTGAATTTTTCCATCGACCTGCGGAAGTACCCAAGAGGCCGAAGGGGCTCCCCTGCTAAGGGAGTAGGGCGTGTAAAAAGCGCCGCGGAGGTTCAAATCCTCTCTTCCGCGCCAAGTAAAAACCTTGAAGCCATAACGGTTTCAAGGTTTTTCTTGTTTTTGGTAAAAACGTTTTTGCTTCGGTTTGGAATAGTTCCTTCCGTGGGCTATATTGTGGGCGACATAGTAGTTTACTTCACCGATTTTGTTCTACAGTTGACACTATTGTTTATAATTTTATCCTGGGCAGAAGATAGCAGCTCGTCCTACGAAATAGACTCTGTAGAATATCGGTAATGGTTACTGCATGTCCAAAACACTTTAGCCTTTGGTTGACCTCTTGCATAAAACGCTTTTGATTTTCCGGCGAGAGGCGGCTAAAGTCCTTTTGGAGTTCCAATCCTGATTTAGAAAGTTTTGCCATAAATTTCTCATATTGTCCTTGATCTGCAGTCATGTGACACCTCCGTATTTCTTTAGTGTGTTCTGCGCTCCCATAAAATCATAGCGCGCCTTCTATGGACTGGAAAGGCAGTATCGAATTTACAAACAAGTTCTGAACGAAAAGACAGCATTTCTTCTCGACGATTTTCCATTTTTCTGTTACATTACGGTTATCAAAACTTACGGAGAAAGACTATGACGAAAATCTTATTTATCTGCTTGGGCAATATCTGCCGCAGCCCGATGGCGGAATTTGTGATGAAGGACCTGGTCGAAAAGGCAGGACTTGCCGACGAATTTCAGATCGACTCCGCGGCGACGTGCCGCGATGAGATCGACAATCCCGTCTATCCGCCCGCGCGGCGCAAGCTCGCCGAGCACGGTATTTCCTGCGAGAGACACGCTGCGTGCCAGCTCACGGCGCAGGACTACGAGGAGTACGATCTGCTCATCGGCATGGAGGGCGCGAACCTCAAAAACATGCAGCGCATCTGCGGCGGTGATCCGGCGGGGAAGATGCACCGGCTGCTCGACTACACCGACCGCCCGGGCGACGTCGCCGACCCGTGGTATACAGGCGATTTTGAAGCGACGTGGCGGGATGTCTCAGAGGGCTGCAAGTGCCTTTTGGCAGAGATCGAAAAAAGCGGGATTTGATGGCATTTCAAGACGGGAGGCAGACGATGAGCGAGATCAAGATTCATATTTTCCACATCGGCAAGGTGTGCGTCGCGCCGGAGCTGCCGTTCGGCGGCGAGCATTACAGCGAGCTCAAGGCGTCTGGCGTGCTGGATAGAAAGTCGAAACGGCTCTGGCTGCCGGTTTCGGCCTATCTCATCGAGTGCGCGCACGGGAACGTTCTGTTCGACCGCGGCTGGCACCGCGATATGAGCCCGCACGGCGTCTTTGAGCGCAGGGCGCAGATCCGCTCGCTCGGCTCGCTGCCGCTGTATTTTACGAATCAGGTTGTTGTCGAAAGCAGTGCGGCCATCGACGAGCAGCTCGCGGCGCGGGGCGTCGCGCCTGTCGATTGGGACGCGGTGCTGCTCTCGCATCTTGACTGCGACCACGCGAACGGTCTCAAGCTGGTCGCGGACGCGAAGAAAATTCTCGTTTCGAAGGACGAACTGCGCTTCGCGGAGAACGGCTCACCCGTCAACCGCATCCGCTACAATGCGGACTGGTGGCGCGGCACGAAGATGCAGACCTTCGACTGGAATGGCCTTATGGGCTCCGCAGGCCGGTCTTACGACGTGTTCGGCGACGGGATGCTCGTGATGGTCAACATTCCGGGCCATTCCAAGGGCCTGTGCGCGCTCAGGATCACGGGGAGGACGGGAGGTTGCGCCGACGGGCGGCTACGCGAAAAAATCGTGGGAGCAGATGCTGCTCTCCGGCATCGCCGACGACCGCGCGGCGCAGAAAAAGTCGCTCGCGTGGATCAGGGCACAGAGTCGGGAGCGGAACTGCGTTGCGTGCATCGCCAACCACGATTTCGATGTCAAACCGGGCGCGATTACATTATAAAAGAGTGAACAGGCAGCGCCAGCGGCGCTGCCTGTTACTCATTTCAGGGCTTAATAATTTCTACCGTGGATGTTCGGAATTTGTTAAGAATTTTCACAGTGGAATCACAAGGTTTGCATGATATAACTTTTCCCACAGGCGGGAAAGAAACCAAAATGGGCCGGAGCTTCCGGCAATGGAGGAACATATTATGCAGACTGTCATCACGATCAACGCCGTCATCATGGCGCTATTTTTCGTATGCTATTCCTATCAATTCTTCTATGTGGCGGTGGCGCTGCTGAAGCGGAAAAAATTCACCTGCCGCAATGAAAACCACCGCATTGCCGTCCTCATCGCCGCGCGCAACGAGGAAAACGTCATCGGCCAGCTGCTCGACAGCATCCACGCGCAGAAGAACTATCCGATGGACCACGTGGACATCTACGTCGGCGCGGACAACTGCACGGATGACACGGCCCGCGTGGCGCGCGAGCGCGGCGCGATCGTCTTTGAGCGCCACGATACGGTGCATGTCGGCAAGGGCTATGTGCTCAATGAAATGCTCAAGCGCATCAAGCGCCCGGGCCGCAAGCACTACGATGCCTATCTCGTGCTGGACGCCGACAATATCCTCGACCCGAACTTCATCTCCGAGATCGAGAAGGTCTACTCCAGCGGCTATGAGATCGTGACGTGCTACCGCAACTCCAAAACTACGGCGACAACTGGATCTCCGCGGGCTATGCGCTGTGGTTCCTGCGCGAGGCGCAGTATCTCAATAACGCGCGCATGCGCCTTGGAAGCAGCTGCGCCGTGTCCGGCACAGGCTTTCTGTTTTCCGACGGTGTGCTGGAAGCGTGCGGCGGCTGGAACTTCTTCCTGCTGACCGAGGACATCGAGTTTACCATTGACAACGTCGTGCGCGGGGAAAAGGTCGGCTACGCGGCGGGCGCGGTGCTCTATGACGAGCAGCCCACGAGCTTTGCCCAGTCCTGGCGCCAGCGCATGCGCTGGTCGAAGGGCTACCTGCAGGTGTTCCGCAAGTACGCCTCCGAGCTCTTCTCCGGCATTGCGCGCGGCAGCTTTTCCTGCTATGACATGACGATGAACATCATGCCCGCGGCGGTGCTCACGGGTGTGAGCGTGGTCGTGAACATCGGCGCGGCGATCGCGAACGCGACGTCAGGCGGTTCGATGGCGGTGCTGGCGGTTTCCGTGCTGCAAACGCTGATGAGCCTGTACTTAACGCTCTTTGTGCTCGGCGCGATCACGACCGTGACGGAGTGGAAGAATATCCGCTGCGCGGCGTGGAAAAAGGCGCTCTACGCCTTCACGTTCCCGCTCTTCATGCTCACCTACGTGCCGATCTGCATTGTGTCGCTCTTTACGAAGGTCGAGTGGAAGCCGATCTGCCACACCAGAGTGATGACGCTTGAGCAGATCGAAGAGCCCGGCCTGCGCGCATCGTAAAAAGCGATTTTCCATAAAAGGGGAGAGGGTGAAAACCCTCTCCTCGTTTTTTATTATTACCGTTTGTCGCCGGGCTTAAAAATGAGCGCCATCAGCACAGCAAAGACGACCGCTGCGGCGATGCCGCCCGCCGTGGCGCTGAGGCCGCCGGTCATCACGCCGAGCCAGCCCTGCTCGCTGACCGCTTTTTCCACGCCTTTGGCGAGCGAGTAGCCAAAGCCGAGCAATTCCTCGGGTAAGGAGAATTTTTTGACGATGGGCTCGTAGACGCCGATGGCCGTCAGTAAAACGCCGCAGACGACATAGCCCGTCAGGATACGCGCGGGCGTGAGGGGTGTTTTGTCGATGAGAATCTGTCCGATGGCGCAGAGGATGCCGCCGCAGAGAAAGGCGTTCAGATAATCCACCGCTTATCCCTCCTTGTGATTCGAGAATACGACCGCGTGGCAGATGCCGGGGATGCTCTCGCCCTGAAATGTCGTCGTGGGGGAGAGCAGCGCGCCCGTCGGCGCGAAGATGATGCGGTTCCATTTGCCCTCGCGCATCCCGCGCAGCAGATACCCGCACAAAACGCTTGCCGAGCAGCCGCAACCGCTGCCGCCGCAGTGCATGTCCTGCGATTCGATGTCGTAGAGCAGAAGCCCGCAGTCGGTGTAGCGCTCACCGAGAGGGAGCCCATCGCGCGCGAAAAAGTCCGAGACGATCTGATGACCGAGCCTGCCGAGGTCGCCCGTCACGATGAGGTCATAGTCTTCGGGTTTTGTCCTCGTGTCGCGAAAGAGCGCGCACAGCGTGTCATAGGCGGCGGGGGCCATCGCCGCGCCCATGTTGTTTGCGTCGGTGACGCCCTTGTCGACGATTTTTCCGGTTGTCACGTGTGTGATATAGGGCCCCTCGCCCTCGTACGCGAGGAGGCAGCAACCGCTGCCTGTGGCCGTCCACTGCGCGGTCGGCGTGCGCTGCGAGCCGTAGGGCACCGGCATGCGGTACTGCCGCTCGGCGGTGCAGAAGTGCGAGGAGGTCAGCGCCGCGGCGCAAGAGGCATATCCGCCGTCGAGCATCAATGCGGCGAGCGACAGGCTCTCGCCCATCGTGGAGCACGCACCGTAGAGTCCATAGAATGGGATGCGGCTCTCTCGCAGAGCGAACGACGAGCCGACGCACTGGTTCAAAAGATCACCCGCAAAGATGAGGTCAAGGTCACTCACCTTGAGCCCCACCTTTTCCAGCGCGCGGGAGAGCGCGTGGCGCTGCATGGTACTCTCACCCTTTTCCCAGGTCTTCTCGCCGAAGAAGTGATCCTCGCTCAATTCGTCAAAGTATTCGCGCAGCGGGCCTTCACCCTCGAACCGCCCGCCGACGGCGGCGAACGAGAGGACGGAGGGACATGTGCGCAGGCGGCGCGTCTGCGCGCCGACGGTTTTTTGCTCCATCACGCTCTTCCTTTCCGATGGATTTAGGGGAATCCCTCAAAAGTGGCATTAGTTTCTGCCGTTTTTCCAAGAATATGAGTACTTGACGCATATTGCGCAAGATGTTATGATGAAAATACATTGATATAGGAGGATTTTCCCGTGAAGCATGTGATTTCTACGACCACTGCCCCCGGCGCCGTCGGCCCCTACTCCCAGGCGATCGAAGCAAACGGTTTTGTATTTGTCTCCGGCCAGCTTCCGCTGGACCCGGCGACCGGCGCATTTGTTCCCGGCGGCACGTCCGAGCAGGCGGAGCAGAGCATCAAGAATCTGCTCGCGGTGCTCGAGGCGGCTGGCTGCAAGGCTGAGGACGTTGTCAAGACGACCGTGTTTATGATCGATATCGGCGATTTCGGCGTTGTCAACGAGGTGTACGGCAAGTATTTCTCCGGCGAGTGCCCCGCGCGCTGTGCGATGCAGGCGGCTGCCCTGCCCAAGGGCGCGCTGGTCGAGATCGAGGCCATCGCGGTCAAGCCGTAAAGCGCGAAAACCAAAAAGAAAAGGGAGAAACAGCGTGTTTCTCCCTTTCTTTTTGTGCACGGACGCGGTATAATATTCAAATTAACATATGATATTTTACTTTCCGGGAGGAAATGGAATGAAAGAAGAAATGCGTACCATCGGCTATCTCTGCCCCGCGTGCCACAAGCGCGTCATCCAGCAGAGAAGCGTGTTTGCCCTGAGCGCCTCGGGTGCGGTCGTGAGCTGTGAGTGCGGCGAGTCAAGCCTGACCATCGAGGCGGAGGAGAACAAATTCCGCCTGAGTGTGCCGTGCGGCGTGTGCGGTGAGGAGCACCTGGCGGAGTGCAGCGCCGACAAGCTCCTGCACGGGCGCGGCATCGGCCTTGCCTGCCCCGATACGAAAATGCTCTGCTGCTTTATCGGCGAGGACTACGCCGTCGAGCACGAGATGGAGCAGCTCTCGCTCGCGGCGACCAAGGAGCGCGAGCAGGGCGACGACCCAGCCGCCTTTGCCGACAGCGTCATCATGTATGAGATCCTCTCCGAGCTCAAGGAGATCGCCGCGCGCAAGGACGGTATCACCTGCTCCTGCGGCAGCAAAAGCTACGGCATGGAGATTCACAGCACCTACGTCGACCTTGTGTGCAAAAGCTGCGGCGCGAAGCTGCGCATCCCTGCGGCAATGGATGAGGACCTTGACCGCCTCTGCTGCCGCATGAAATTACAGATCAAAAGCGAGTGAGGGAAGACTATGATCGGTTTTCTTGCGAGTCGGTTCATCAAAGACTATCAGAACACGTCCGACGCCGCAGTGCGGCGCGCTTACGGTGTGCTTTGCGGCGCGGTGGGCATTGCCATCAACCTGCTGCTCTTCGCGCTCAAGCTGTTTGCGGGGACGCTTGCGGGCTCTGTCGCCGTCACGGCGGACGCCTTTAACAACCTGTCCGACGCGGGCGCGTCCATCGTGACGCTGCTGGGCTTTCGTTTGGCCGGGCAGAAGCCCGACCCCGAGCATCCGTTCGGCCACGGGCGGCTGGAGTACATCTCGGGTCTCATCGTCTCGATCGTCATTTTGCTGATGGGCTTTGAACTGCTGCGCGACGCCGTGGGCGCAATCCTGCATCCCGAGGCTGTGGAGTGCAGCGTGCTGACGGTGGCGATCCTGCTTGTCTCCATCTGCGCCAAGTTCTACATGTACTGCTACAACCGCGGCGTGGGGAAGAAGATCAGCGCCGCCGCCATGCAGGCGACCGCGGCGGACAGCCTGTCCGACTGCGCGGCGACCGCGGCGGTGCTGCTCTCGACGCTTGCGGGGCATTTCCTGCACTGGCAGATCGACGGCTGGTGCGGTCTTGTCGTGTCGCTGCTCATCCTGTGGGCGGGCGTGCAGGCGGCAAGGGACACCCTCTGGCCAGCCGCCATCGGAGGAGTTCGTGCAGGAGATCCGCGATATTGTGATGGCGAATAAGGCCGTCTGCGGCATCCATGACCTTGTGGTGCACGACTACGGCCCCGGACGCGTGATGATCTCGCTGCATGCTGAGGTCCCCGCGCACGGCGATATCCTCGCTCTGCACGACGAGATCGACAACGTGGAAAAGAAACTGCATGACAGGCTCGGCTGCGAGGCGGTCATCCACATGGACCCCATCGTGACGGACGACGAGACCACCAACGCCGCGCATCAGAAGATCGCCTCGCTCGTGCGCGGCATCGACGAGAATATCTCCATCCACGACTTTCGCATGGTCACGGGGCCGACGCACACGAATGTGATCTTCGACGCCGTTGTTCCCTACGGCTGCAAAATGAGCGACAGGGAAGCGGAGGAGAAGATCAAAAAGGCGGTACACGAGCTGGATCCGAGCTATTTCGCTGTGGTGCAGATTGACAAGAGCTATGTGAGATAAGCGCACGCGCGCAAAGGAGAAGCTATGACGGACGAAGTCAAGAAATTAAAAGAACTCATCGACGGAACGGACAATATCGTCTTTTTCGGCGGGGCAGGTGTTTCGACCGAGAGCGGTATCCCGGATTTTCGCAGCGTGGATGGCCTGTATCATCAGCAGTGGGACGACCCGCCGGAGACGATCCTGAGTCACACGTATTATGAGCGCTATCCCGAGAAGTTTTTCGCCTTTTACCGCGCGAAGCTCCTCTGCGAAGGCGCAAAGCCCAACGCCGCGCACTTAAAGCTCGCCGAGTGGGAAAAGGAAGGAAAGCTCAAGGCCGTCATCACGCAGAATATCGACGGGCTGCATCAAGCCGCGGGCAGCAAGAATGTCCTCGAGCTGCACGGAAGCACCTTGCGCAACTACTGCGAGAAGTGCGGCAAGTTCTACGACGTGTCCTACATCAAGCATTCGCAGGGCGTGCCGCGCTGCACCTGCGGCGGGCGCATCAAGCCCGACGTGGTGCTCTACGAAGAGGGCCTGGACGAAAAGACGCTCTATCGCGCGGTGGAGTACATTCAGGAGGCCGACGTGCTCATCATCGCGGGCACATCGCTCGCGGTCTATCCGGCGGCGGGCCTCGTGCGCTACTATCGCGGACACAAGCTCGTTGTCATCAACAAGACGCCGCTCGACCGCGGACTTGGTGCCGACCTTGTCATCACGGGCGCGGTGGGGGAGACGTTCGCGCAGCTTTAACACGAAAAAGATGCCGGAAAAGTTTGGGAAATCTGAGCTTTTCCACCATTTCTCTTACAGCAAAATTTTTTATTATTTCTCTCAAAAAAAGGTTGACATTTGGCCTATTTTGGGCTTATAATAGCCAAGCGGTCGTTGAGAGACAGCCGCTTGAAAGATGAACATGCGGGTGTGCTGGAATTGGCAGACAGGCTAGCTTGAGGTGCTAGTGTTCGTATGGACGTGCGGGTTCAAGTCCCGCCATCCGCACCATCTTTTTAAAAATCAAATATGCGCGAGTGGTGGAATTGGCAGACTCGCTAGATTCAGGTTCTAGTGTTCATTACGGACGTGCGGGTTCAAGTCCCGCCTCGCGCACCAAAGTGTTGAAACTCAAGGGGTTTTCCCTTGAGTTTTTTTCTTTTACATTAGATTCCTTGGGGTGGTAGAGAACTGGATTTTTTAGAGATCAGAAAGCAGTGTTATTTTTTGCACTTTACGAACAGCCTTCCTAACAAAATTTCCCTCTTGTTTCGCTTGCGTCAGAATGCAGGGCCGTTTCAAAAAATCTTTTCAAATGTGAAACATTTCCGCAGCCTGAATGATATAGTAAGTGAAAGGCCTTTCAAGGAGAATCCTATGTTGACAGAAGAACAGTTTTCGTATCTTGCAAAAAAGTATATGGACATGGTGTTCCGTCTGGCGCTCCACTACACCAAAAGCCGCTCGGAATCGGACGACATCACGCAGGAGGTGCTGCTCAAGCTCTACCGCACGGACAAACCGTTTGAGAGCGAGGACCACGTTAGGTACTGGCTCATCCGCGTTACGGTCAACGAGTGCAAGCGGGCATTCCTCTCTCTGTGGAAGCGGACCGAGCCGATCGAGGACTATGCCGAACAGCTTGCGTTCAAAACGCCGGAGCACAGCGAGCTCTTTCATGCCGTGATGGCGCTGCCGCAGAAATACCGTGTGCCGATCTTTCTGCACTATTATGAGGGCTACTCCTGCGAGGAGATCTCCCAATTCCTTGGCATTCCCAACGCGACCGTCCGCACCCGATTGCGGCGCGGGCGGGAACAGCTCAAAACCAATCTTCAGGAGGCGAACAACGATGTTTGACGAAAACCTATATCAGGAGACGATCTCCGCGCTTCACGCCTCCGAAGACACAATTTCGGAGGTAATGAACATGACGCATAAGACGAAAAGAAGAGGCAGCCTGCGCACGGCGGCGGTGCTTGCGGCGGTCATCGCGATCCTGTGCTGCACGGCGGTAGCCGCGGCGGCGCTGGGACTGGATCAGCGGCTGGCGGAATGCTTTGGAGCAACGGCGGAGCAGGAAGAGCTGCTCTCGACTGCGGCGGTCCCGATGAACATTGTGAAGCGGGACCGCGGCGCGGTGATGCGCATCGAGCAGGTCATCGCCGACCGCTATTGTGCGGCGGTCCTCATCGACTTTACCGCGCCGGAGGGGACAGTTCTGGATCAGGACTACTACGCATTCGATCGGAGCGTGTCCGCAACGTCCAGGGACGGAGTGAAAATGGATACCTACGGCATTGGCTGGGAGGTATTGCCAAGCAGCACGGAGGATGAGACGGGCCGTCATGCCACGATTTTGATGACGATCCATTCTCTGAAAGGAGAATTCAACTTCATCGGTGCGAAGGTGAAGTTGACGCTCGATGGCCTGTATCGGGATAACTGTTTGGAAGAACTTGTCGTTCCCGGGCGCTGGAGCTGCACATTCACCATGCCAGAGACCGATCCGGGACGCCTATGCACGGTGAATGAGCCGATCGAGATTGAGGGAAAGAACGCTGTTCTGACGACGCTCTATGTCTCGCCGCTCTCGCTGACCTGCGAGATCAAGCAGGGAACGGATGATCTGAAAGAAACGGTTGAGCCCATCTACAGCGACGACGGGAAGGAGAGCATCGCTCCCGAGGTGACGCTGCAAAACGGCGAAACGGTCGGCGCGGCGGACTGGTTGTTCCTTATAACGAATTATGCCGATGAGCGCGGGCGCTACTGCTTCCGGATGGATGAAATTCTTGACCCGGAAACGGTGAGCAGCGTTTCCGCCTTCGGAGAGACGTTCTCCATCGAATGACGGGACGATAAAGCATATTTATGTAAAAAAGGAGCCTCTGCATCAAAGCAGAGGCCCCTTTTTCCTGTTTTCACCGCAGCGCGTCCTTCATGTTCTTCACATACGCACCGATGTGCTCGGGCGCGTCCTTGCCGTGCTGGGCAAGGAGCTTGACGATGGCGGAGCCGACGATCGCGCCGTCGGAGAGGTCGGCCATCTTCTTCGCCTGCTCGGGCGTGGAGATGCCGAAGCCGATGGCGCAGGGAATGTCTGTGTTTTCCCGCACGAGGGAGACGATGGAGGCGAGGTCGGTCTTGATCTCTCGTCGCTCGCCCGTGACGCCGAGCGACGAGACGATGTAGAGGAAGCCCTCGGCCTCGCGCGCAATCATCGCGATGCGGTTCTCCGACGTCGGCGCGATGAGGGAGATAAAGTCGACGCCGTACCTGCGGCACGCGGGGAGAAATTCTTCCTTTTCCTCATACGGCACGTCCGGCAGGATGAGCCCGTCGATGCCAACATCGCGGCAGTTCGACAAAAAGCGCTCCGTGCCGTAGGAAAAGACGACGTTCGCGTAGGTCATAAAGACCATGGGGATCGTCACGCCGCGCCGCAGCTCGCGCACGAGATCGAAAATCTTGTCGGTCGTTACGCCGCTTTGCAGGGCGCGCAGGTTAGCGGCCTGAATGACGGGCCCCTCCGCCGTGGGGTCGGAGAAGGGAATGCCGAGCTCGATGAGGTCGGCGCCGTTTTGCACGGCGGCGCGGACGGCAGCCGCGGTCGTTTCAAGATCGGGGTCGCCGCAGGTCAGAAAGGCGATGAACGCCTTGCCGTGGTCAAATGCTCTTGCAAGATCACTCATGAAGATCCTCCCCTCTGTAGCGGGCGATGGCGGCGCAATCCTTGTCGCCGCGGCCAGAGATCGTGACGACAAGAAGCTGATCGCTCCCCATCGTGGGTGCGAGCTTTCGCGCGTAGGCGACGGCGTGGGCCGATTCGATGGCGGGAATGATGCCCTCCGTGCGGGCGAGGTATTCGAACGCCTGCACGGCCTCCTCATCGGTGATGGCAACATACTCTGCGCGGCCGATGTCGTGCAGGTACGCATGCTCAGGGCCGACGCCGGGGTAGTCGAGACCGGCGGAGATGGAATACACCGGCGCGATCTGACCGTACTCGTCCTGGCAGAAGTAGGACTTCATGCCGTGGAATATGCCGAGCCTGCCGGTCGAGATGGTCGCGGCGGTCTCAAGCGTGTCGATGCCGCGGCCCGCGGCCTCAACACCGATGAGGCGCACAGCAGGATCGTCGATGAAATGGTAAAAGCTGCCGATGGCGTTCGAGCCGCCGCCGACGCACGCGACCACGGCATCGGGCAGACGTCCTTCCTTTTCGAGCATCTGCTGCTTGATCTCGCTTGAGATGACGGACTGGAAATCGCGTACGATGGTGGGGAAGGGGTGTGGCCCCATGACAGAGCCGAGACAGTAGTGCGTGTCGCTGATGCGCGTCGTCCACTCGCGCATGGCTTCGGACACGGCGTCCTTGAGCGTGGCGGTACCAGAGTTGACGGGCACGACCGTCGCGCCGAGAAGGCGCATGCGGTAGACATTCAGCGCTTGGCGGATGGTGTCCTCCTTGCCCATGAAGACGACGCACTCCATGCCCATCAGCGCCGCGGCGGTGGCGGTCGCCACGCCGTGCTGGCCCGCGCCGGTCTCGGCGATCAGACGCGTTTTGCCCATCTTTTTCGCGAGCAGCGCCTGACCGAGCACGTTGTTGATCTTGTGCGCGCCGGTGTGGTTCAGGTCCTCGCGCTTTAAGTAGATCTTCGCGCCGCCGAGGTCCTTTGTCATCTTCTCCGCGTAGTAAAGCCGTGAGGGACGGCCCGCGTAGCCGTTCAAAAGCTGCGTCAGCTCATGTTGAAAATCGGGGTCGGCCTTGTAGTAGTTGTAGGCCTCTTCAAGCTCGATGATGGCGTTCATCAGCGTTTCGGGGACGTACTGTCCGCCGTGCACGCCAAAGCGCCCGTTCGGATTCGACATGCCTTAGCCCTCCTTGCGCGCGGCGGCAACGAACGCCGCCATTTTGCTTTTGTCCTTGACACCGTCCGTCTCGATGCCGGAGCTCACGTCCACGCCGTAGGGGTGCAGCGCGGCGATGGCGTCCGCGACGTTGTCGGGGTCGAGCCCGCCGGCGAGGAAATAGGGCCGCTGTACGCTCTGGACGAGGCTCCAGTCGAATGTCTTGCCCGTGCCCGCGCCGGAGTCGAGCAGCACGAGGTCGGCGGCGCAGTTTTCGATGGCGGGGAGGTCGGCTTCGCTTTTCACCTTGAACGCGCGGAAGATGGGCTTGCCCGTCAGCGCGCGCAGGCGCGCGATGTAGTCGTCATCCTCACTGCCGTGGAGCTGCGCGACATCGATGACGCCGTGGTCTAAGAGCTCTACCACGGCCTCGACCGGTTCGTTGACGAACACCCCAGCGGCCAGAATGCCGGGGGCAAGCAGCGATTTGAGTGCTGCTGCCTGCTCGGGGGACACATAGCGCTTGCTCTTTTTGGCAAAGACGAAGCCGACGAGGTCGGGCTTCAGCTTATTGACGGCGGCAATGTCGCTCTCGCGCGACAGGCCGCAGAGTTTTACCTTGGTCATAAGTTACCTCTCAATTCTGCGAGCCGCCTGGCCTTGTCGGGGGCCCGCATCAGTGTTTCGCCGATCAGTACCGCGTCGGCGCCGATCGAGCGGAGTGCGGCGACGTCCTGCGCGCTCTGCACGCCGGATTCGGCCACGTAGACCGCTTCCGGCGGGATGAGGTCGCGCAGCCGCGCGGCGTTGGAAAAGTCGACGGAAAAATCCTTCAGATTGCGGTTGTTGACGCCGATGATCTTCGCGCCCGCCGCGACGGCGAAACGAATCTCGTCCGCGTCGTGCGTCTCCACGAGCGCGGAGAGACCGAGTTCGTCGCAGACGGCGAGGTACTGCGCGAGCGTCTTCGTGTCCAGCAGCGCGCAGATCAGCAGCACGCAGTTCGCGCCCATCAGGCGGGACTGATAGAGCTGGTAGTCGCTGACGGTGAAGTCCTTGCGCAGCATCGGCGTTGAGACGGCGGCGCGAATGTCGCGGAAGATGTCGTCCGAGCCCAAAAACCACTTGGGTTCTGTCAGGCACGAGATGCAGTCCGCACCGGCGGCCTCGTAATCGCGCGCGATGTCGAGATAGGGAAAGTCCCGCGCGATGACGCCCTTGGAGGGCGAGGCCTTTTTCACCTCGCAGATGAAGGACAGATCATTTTTTTTGAGCGCGTCGTAAAAGCGCGCGCCGTTCGCGCGGCCCTTTTCGCGGCACATCGCCTGTAAGATATCAAGGCTCATGTTCTCGCTGTCTGCCAGCACGCGCTCGCGGGCGTGGGCGGCCAGCTCGTCGAGGATGCTCATGCGTTCGCCTCCGCGCGGTTGCTGACGGCGATGAAGCGCTCGAGCGTTTCAAGCGCCTTGCCGGAGTCGATGAGCTCGGCGGCGAGGGCGATGCCGTCCTTCATGCTCTCCGCCTTGCCGCCGATGTAGAGCGCCGCGCCCGCGTTCATCAGCACTGCGTTGCGCTTGTGGCCCTTTTCGCCCGACAGGATGGCGCGGGTGATGGCAGCGTTTTCCTCCGGTGCGCCGCCCTTGAGGTCGTCCTTCGTGCAGCGGTCAAAGCCGAAGTCCTCGGGTGTGATGACATAGCTCTTGTACCAGCCGTCACGAATTTCGCATACGCTCGTCGGCGCGCTGAGGGAGATTTCGTCGAGCTTGTCCTGTCCGTAGACGACCATGCCGCGCTTGACGCCAAGGCTCACGAGCACGCGCGCGAGCGGCTCGACAAGGTACTCGTCGTACACGCCGAGCAGCTGCATTTTCGGCGAACCGGGGTTCGTCAGCGGTCCCAAGATGTTGAACACCGTGCGGAAGCCCAGCTCCTTACGGATCGCGCCGACGTATTTCATCGAGCTGTGGTATTTCTGCGCAAAGAAGAAGCACATGCCGACCTCTTTTAAGAGCGTCACGCACTGCTCGGGGCTCTGCTGGATGTTGACGCCGAGCGCTTCGAGGCAGTCTGCCGTGCCGCACTGGGACGAGGCGGCGCGGTTGCCATGCTTGGCGACCTTCATGCCGCCCGCCGCCGCGACAAGGGCGGAGGTGGTGGAAATATTGAAGCTGTGGGCGTTGTCGCCGCCGGTGCCGACGATCTCGAAGATGTCCATGCCGGTGTCGACCTTTGTGGCGTGGTCACGCATGGCGGCGGCGCAGCCTGCGATCTCATCGGTCGTCTCGGCGCGGGCGCTCTTGGTCGAGAGGGCCGCGAGGAACGCTGCGTTCTGGGTGGGGGTGGTCTCGCCGCTCATGATCTCGTTCATCACGGCGTAGGCTTCGTCATAACTGAGATCGCCCTTGTTGACGATCTTCACGATGGCTTCTTTGATCATGGTTTCAATTCTCCTTCAAAAAGTTTTCCAGCATGGTTTTGCCGTTCGGTGTCATAATGGATTCGGGATGAAACTGAACCCCGTAGATGGGATAGTCTGTGTGCTGCACGGCCATGATCTCGCCGTCGTCTGTGACGGCGGTGACTTTCAGGCAGTCCGGCATGGTGGCGGCGTCGGCCGCGAGGGAATGGTAGCGCGCGACGGGCGCGGTCTTGGGGCAGTTTTGGAAGAGCCGCGAGCTCGTGTCGAAGTGGACGAGCGACTGCTTACCGTGCATTAGCTCCTTGGCGTAGGTCACCGTCGCGCCGAAGGCGGCACAGATGGCCTGATGCCCGAGGCACACGCCGAGCGTCGGGATGCGGGGCGAGAGCGTCTTCACAACGTCGATGAGAACGCCTGCGTCTTCGGACCGCCCGGGGCCGGGGGAGAGGATGATGCGCGCGGGGTGCAGCGCATCGATCTCTTCGATGCGCAACTCATCGTTGCGGATGACGCGGATGTCTGGATCGATCGCGCCAACGAGCTGGTAGAGGTTATAGGAAAAGCTGTCGTAATTGTCGATCAAAAGGATCATAGGTCTTCCTCCTGCGCAAGCGTCAAGGCGCTGACCACGGCCTTCGCCTTGTTGATGCATTCCTGATACTCTGTTTCGGGGACGGAATCTGCCACGATGCCCGCGCCGCTGCGGACGAACACGCGCCCGTTTTTCTTGTAGGCGATGCGGATGGCGATGCAGGTGTCCATGTTGCCAGTGAAATCCAGATAGCCGATCGCACCGCCGTAAATGCCGCGCTTGTTGTTCTCAAGCTCACCGATGAGCTGGCAGGCGCGGATCTTCGGCGCGCCGGAGAGCGTTCCAGCGGGGAGCACGGCCTCAATGGCGTCAAGCGCGTCGCGGTCATCGCGAATCTCGCCGCGCACGGTGGAGCCAATGTGCATCACGTGGGAGTAGCGCTCGATGGAGTGCAGCTTTTCGACCTGCACCGTGCCGAATTTGCTGACCTTGCCGAGGTCGTTGCGCCCGAGGTCGACGAGCATATTGTGCTCGGCAAGCTCCTTTTCGTCGTGCAGCAGGCTCTCTTCAAGCGCCTTGTCCTCCTCGTCCGTTTTGCCGCGCGGACGGGTCCCCGCGAGGGGAAAGGTGTGCAGCACGCCGTCTTTGAGCTTGACGAGCGTTTCGGGCGACGCGCCCGCGACCTCAACGTCGGTGCCGGAAAAGTAGAACATGTACGGCGAGGGATTGATGGTGCGCAGCACGCGGTAGGTATCGAGCAGGCTCCCCTCGAACGGTGCGCTCAGGCGGTTCGAGAGTACGATCTGAAAGATATCGCCCTCGCGGATGTGGTGCTTGGCGGTTTCGACCATCGCGCAGAACTGCTCTTTGGAGAAGAGCGGCGTGACTTCGCCGAGGAGCCGCCCCGGCGCTTCCTGTTTCTTTTCGCCGGTTTTGAGGAGCGAGACGAGCTGCTCAAGCTCGAGCTTTGCCTTGTTGTAGCCGACCTCGACGTCGCTGAGCGCCATGTTGACGATGAGCACGATCTTCTGCCGCACATGATCGAAGGCGATGACCTTGTCAAAGAGCATCAAATCGACATCCTTGAAGCTGTCCTCGTCCTGCTCGCCGCAGCGGACGCTCGGCTCGCTGTATTTGAGATAATCGTAAGAAAAATACCCCACGAGCCCGCCGGTGAAGGAGGGGAGGTAGTCGAAGCGGGGGCTTCTGTAGCTTGATAGCAGCTCACGCAGGTACTGGGACGGATCATCCGTCCGGACGGTGAGGCCGCCGGCCTTCATTTCGCCGTCAATGCACGTGATCTCGAGCTTTGGGTCGAAGCCCAAAAACGTGTAGCGGCCCCAGCGGTCGTCCGCCTGCGCGGATTCGAGCATGTAACAGTGGGTGGACACGTTCTTGAGGATGCGCATCGCTTCGATGGGGGTGATGAAGTCGGAAAGAATTTCGCAGCTCAGCGGGAGCACGTCGTACTGCTGCGTCGCGGCGATGTCTTTGACGGTTTCGAGCGGTGGTAGGATATGCATGAGTGACCTCCTGAAAAAGAAAAGCTCCTTTGGCGTTCTGCCAAAGGAGCTTATTGCGCAAACAAAAGCGCCCCCGACAGAACGGTACAGTCTGTCAAGGACGAATGCGATACGAGAGAAACGAACGATCCGCGGTGCCACCTTGAATTCACGGTTACCCGTGCGCTTGGCGGAGATACCATCATATCTCCCGGCAACTGACGTATGCCAACACGTTGCAGGATACTCTGCGCATAAAACGCATTTCGCTGCACCCTCGGCGGTCCATTTGACAATGTGTATCTTGCCTGATTTTCAGCATCGCAGGCTCTCTGTGAAGGCATCACTGCCGTTATCTCCGCTTCAACGGTTTGCGGTATTAACTTGGGCGAAAATATAGCACACCCCATCGGCAATGTCAATAGGGTGTGCATGATTTTTTGTAAAATTTCGGTTCTTTATTCCGCGGCGCGGCGAAGGATGTCGGCGACAAGCGCCTTGTCGAGCTGCGGGAAGGGGATGACCGGTTCGGGATGCTCGGGATGCTCCATGAGCAGTTTTTCCGCCCAGGACATGTTGTACCAGCGGCCGAACTTGTAGCCGCTGCGCGTGAACACGCCGATGCGGCGGAAGCCCATGTGCTCATGGAAGCGGATGCTGTTGTCCGTTAAATATTCGTCGTCCGCGCCCTGCGGCTCGCCGATGCAGGCATAGAGATTGTAGATGTTCTGAGCGAGCGACAGCTCCTCAATCGCGCGGTAGAAGCGCTTGCCGAGACCGTGCTTGCGCGCGTCGAGGGCGAGATAGATCGTCGACTCTGCACAGTGGTCGTAGGCCTTACGCGCGATGAACGTGTGCGTATAGGCGTAGCCGAGAAACTGGCCATTTTCATCCTCCGCGACGAGATAAGGGTATTTGCGCGAGATATCCGCGATGCGGCGGCGGAATTCGTCGAGCGACGGTACGTCGTATTCAAACGAGATGGCCGTCTTTTCGACGTACGGCGCATAGATGCTCAGAAGCGCGGGAGCGTCGTCAAGCGTGGCGAGGCGGAAGTGGAACGCAGGAGAAGACATAGAGTCACCTTTCAAATCCGTGCACCCAGTCAGAGCGCAGGTAATAAATGAGATAGATGGTGGAGCTGATCGCCCAGGTGAGGGGATACGCCCAGTAGATGTAGCCGATCTCGCCGATGAAATGGACGACGAGCATGATGTAGATGATGCGGATGACGCACCAGACGGAGAGCATGATCATCATCGGCACGACCGCGCGGCCCGCGCCGCGGCAGACCGCCGCGATAGAGTGCGAAAACGCCAGCAGGCAGTAGAACAGTGCCACCGTGCGCGCCTGTTGCACGCCGAGGGCGACAACGCCGGGGGTGCTGTCGAAAAGGGAAATGAGCTGACTTGCCCAGATGTAATAGCACAGGCCGATGAGCTCGGCCATCACGACGGCGATGATGATGCAGAACCGCGCGCCGCGCTTGGCGCGGTCATACTGTTTGGCGCCGAGGTTCTGACCCACGAACGTGGTGCAGGCCATCGTGAAGCTCGTGATGGGCAGAAAGGCGAAGCCTTCGATCTTGCAGTGCGCGCCGTAGGCCGCCATCGCGAGCATGCCGAACGAGTTGATCTGCGACTGGACGATGACATTGGCAAGGCCAATGACGCAGTTCTGGATGCCGGAGGGGAGTCCGTATCGCACGATCTCGCCGAGCATGCCGGTGTGGAAGCGGATGTTGCGCGGCGTGACGGTGTAGACCTCGCCCTTTTTGAGCAGGTGGATGAGGCAGAGCACGCAGCTCGTCCCCTGGGAGAGGACAGTCGCCACCGCGGCGGACCAGACGCCCCAGCGGAACGCGCCGATGAACAGCAGGTCGAGCGCGATGTTGACGAGCGACGAAATGATCAGATAGTGCAGGGGCCTCCGGCTGTCGCCGAGGGCGTTAAGAATGCTCGTGCACATGTTGTAGAGCACCGTTGCCAGCACGCCGAGGAAGTAGTAGCGGAAGTATTCGACCGCCTGCGGCATGACCTGCGCGTCGGTGTTCATCCAGACCAAAAACGTCGGCGTGAGGAATACGCCGATGAGCGTCAGCAGTGTGCCCGACACGATACCGAACGCCAGGTTCGTGTGGACGGCGCGCGAGACGTTTTCATAGTCGCCCGCGCCGAAGTACTTTGAGATCGCGACGCCCGCGCCCATGGCCGTGCCGATAAAGAGGCTTGTGAGCAGCATGATGAGCGTGCCGGACGAGCTGACAGCGGCAAAGGCGTTCGTGCCGAGGTATTTGCCCACAATGAACGCGTCCGCCGTGCTGTATAGCTGCTGGAAGACCTGACTGATGAAGATCGGCAGCGCAAAGCGCAAAATCAGCGAGACGGGGCTGCCCTCCGTCATGTTCTGCACGGTCTGCCTTGCCGGAACTGTCTGCGCCATGCGCACCTCTCTTTCTCTGTCCCGCGGCGGGACGAATCTCTCATTTTTTGACGAAAAAGGAAAAGCGCCGCAGGAGCGGTGCTTTTCCTCAATCCCTGAAGAAACAGCAGATGAAAATTCTACAAAATCTTGACGAGTCCATTATATAGTTGCGTGGAACGAAAGTCAACCTTGCCGTTTACAGCACAAGGTTCAAAAGTGCAGGCGTGACGTACGTCTCGATGAGCGCGGCCACCAGCAGCAGCGGCACAGAGAATGTCAAAAAGACGCGGATGCAGTCCAGCACACGGCGGAAAAAGGGCGTATCGCTCTTTTTGAGGATCCGTTCCGTCCCCGTGCGGCAGATGAGAAGGCCCAGCGCGCAGGATAAGATCAGCGCGGACAGCTCAAAAATGCCGTGGGGCAAAACGCCGAGAACATACACACCGAGACCGATGCCCTGCTGCTGATAGATGGCGGCGAACGCGCCGAGCATCAGCGCATTCGTGCCGAGCGCGAGCGCACTGAGCGGCAGGAACGGGATGAGCCCGTAGAGCATCGAGAGGAGGGACGCCGTGATGTTGTTGAAAAACAGCGTCGCCATCAGCTGCGACTGGGGAACATCGTCGGTAAGTCCCAGCTGCTCGACCTGCGCGGCGAAGTTTTGAAGCGTCTGCTGCGCCATGTCGGGGAAGATCATTCCGGCGGCGAAGCCAAGAAGCACCAGCACGCCGAACGCGGCGGCGGTGTTCAAAAATTCCCGCTTGATGAGATCGCGCGAGAGCGTAGGGCAGAGTTCGAAGATCATGCCAGCTTGGCGATACCGGCCTTGACGCGCTTGATCGTCTCCTCACGGCCGAGGATATGGCAAATTTCGACAGCGCCGCCGGGCGTGACGAGCTTGCCCGCAACGGCGATGCGCAGCGGCCACATGAGCGTCGCGTTCTTCACGCCGAGCTCTTCGGCGAACGAGACGAGCATGTCGTGGATGGCGTCGTTCGTCCACGCGGGAAGACTTTCGAGCTTGGGCAGGACCTTATTGAGCATGTCGAGCGAGACCTCGCTGTTGGTCTTGGACTTCTTGTTCGTGTAGAACTCAACGCCGTACTCGGGAAGAGCATCGAAGAAGTCGACCTTTTCGGGAATATCGGTGAGCTTTTCGCAGCGGGCCTGTAAGAGTGCTGCGATCTCACCGACGGAGTACGCTTCGTTCTTGACGGCCTGACGGATGTAAGGCTCGGCAACTTTACAGAATTCCTCGGGCGGGAGATTGCGCAGATAATTCGCGTTGAAATACGTCAGCTTTTCGATGTCGAAAATGGCAGGGGACTTGGAGATGCCGCCGATGTCGAACGCCCCCACCAGCTCGTCGAGCGTGAAGAACTCCTGCTCGCTCTGCTCGCCGCGCGGCGACCAGCCGAGCAGCGCCACATAGTTGAGGATGGCGGGCGTCAGGTAGCCCTGCGCCTTGAGGTCTTCATAGCTCGGGTCGCCGTTGCGTTTACTCATCTTATGCTGCGCGTCGCGCATGACGGGGGAGCAGTGCACGTAGGTCGGCACCTCCCAGCCGAAGCCCTCGTAGAGGAGGTTGTACTTCGGGGCGGAGGAGAGATATTCGCTGCCGCGCACGACATGGGTGATGCCCATGAGGTGGTCGTCGATGACGTTGGCAAAGTTGTAGGTCGGCAGACCGTCGCGCTTCAAGAGTACCTGATCGTCGAGCGTCTTATTCTCCACCGTGATGTCGCCAAAGCTTGCATCGTGGAAGGTCGTGGTGCCGTCCTTCGGGATACGCTGGCGAATGACGTAGGGCTCGCCCGCGGCGACGCGCGCCTTGGCCTCTTCGAGCGGCAGGTCGCGGCAGGGATCGTCCGCGCGGTCAAATTCGCCGCTGTCCTCCTCGCTCTCGGCCTTTTCGCAGAAGCAGTAGTAGGCGTGGCCGCGCTCGACTAAAAGCTCGGCGTACCTGCCGTAGGTGTCGCGGCGCTCGCTCTGGATATACGGGGCGACGGGGCCGCCGACGTCGGGGCCTTCATCGTGGGAAAGGCCGCATTCCGCCATCGTGCGGTAGATGACGTCCGTTGCGCCCTCGACGAGACGCCCCTGGTCGGTATCCTCGATGCGGAGAATGAACGTGCCGTTTGCGTGGCGGGCGATCAGATAGGTGTAGAGCGCGGTGCGCAGGTTGCCCACGTGCATATAGCCCGTGGGGGAGGGAGCGAAGCGCGTGCGCACCTTACCGTGCGGGATCTTCGCTTCCATTTCCTCAAAATACTTCATGTCGATGGACATAGATGACCTCCTGAAGTGAAATCAAAATAAAGATAGCTTATTACACCATATTTTGACCGAAAAGTCAACGAACGCACGACGCTCTTTTTCACCGGAATATGCTTGTATTTTGAAAAGGGGTATGGTAACATAACAAATTGGGTCGATAGCTGCGCCAAAACGGCGCAATTCGAGATAAAATGAGAAAAACAAACAGATCGGAGAAAAAACGATGGAAAACATGGAAAACGCGGCGCGCAAGAAAGTGATGCTGTCCGGCATTCAGCCCAGCGGCGATCTGACCCTCGGGTCCTACCTCGGCGCGATCAAGAACTGGGCGGAGCGCGACGAGGAATTTGACAACTACTACTTCATGGCCGATATGCACTCGATCACCGTGCGTCAGGACCCTGCGGCGCTGCGCCGCCGCACGCTCGAGCAGCTGGCGCAGTACATCGCCTGCGGCTTGGACCCCGAGAAGAACACGCTGTTCATCCAGTCCCACGTGCCGCAGCACGCCGAGCTCGGCTGGGTCCTGAACTGCTATACGATGTTCGGCGAGCTCTCGCGCATGACGCAGTTTAAGGACAAGTCCGCCAAGAACAGCGAGAACATCAACGGCGGTCTCTTCACCTATCCTGCGCTGATGGCGGCGGATATCCTGCTCTATCAGCCCGACTATGTCCCTGTGGGCGAGGACCAGAAGCAGCATGTCGAGCTCTGCCGCAACATTGTCCAGCGCTTCAACGGCATCTATGGCGACGTCTTCAAGATGCCCGAGCCGTACATTCCCAAGGTCGGTGCGCGCGTGATGAGCCTGAGCGACCCGGGAGCCAAGATGTCGAAGTCCGATAAGGACCCCAACGGCTCCATTTACCTGATGGAAAAGCCCGAGGATATCCTGCGCAAGTTCAAGCGCGCCGTGACCGACAGCGACACGGAAAACTGCGTGCGCTATGATCCCACGAACAAGCCCGGCGTTGCGAACCTGATGACCATCTACTCCGCCGTGACGGGCAAGAGCTTTGACGAGATCGAGCAGGAGTTCGCCGGTAAAGGCTACGGCGCGTTCAAGCCCGCCGTGGGCGAGGCCGTCGTTGAGACCCTGCGCCCTATCCGCGAGGAGGCCACGCGCATTTTGGGCGACAAGGCGTATCTCGAGTCCGTGTATCGCGCGGGCGCACAGAAGGCGTCTTACGTGGCAGAAAAAACGCTGCGCAAGGTCTACAAGAAGGTCGGCTTTGTCGCGCGCTGATTAAAGGGTGGAGAACATGAACGGAATTCCGAAAGAGTTATTGCTGAGCGTCGGCGGCGCGCTGCTGTGCGCGTTTGCCGTCAGCTTTCTGATGTGCCCGCTCGTCAAGTCGTTTGCCTATAAGATCGGCGCGATCGACGTGCCGAAGGACAACCGCCGCATGCACAAAAAGCCCGTACCGCGCCTCGGCGGCCTCGCAATCTTCCTCGGCTTTATCGTGAGCATGCTGCTGTTTGTCAAGGTCGACCACCAGTTGCAGGGCATTTTGCTGGGCGCGTCCATCATCGTTGTTTTAGGCGTAGTGGACGATATGTCCCCGCTGCGCGCGTATTTTAAGTTCTGCGTGCAGATATTCGCGGCGCTCGTCGCCGTGTTCCACGGCGTCGTGATCCAGACGCTCTCCAACCCGAACGTCTTTGCTGAAAGCCCGTATTGGGACCTCGGCTGGCTGTCCATCCCCATCACAGTCTTGTGGATCGTCGGTATCACGAACGCCGTCAACCTCATCGACGGCCTCGACGGCCTTGCCTGCGGCGTTTCGACCATCAGCGCCATTTCGATGCTCGTCATCGCGCTGCTCGTCTCTGAAAGCGATGTGGCGCTCGTGATGGCCGCGCTTGTGGGTGCGTGCCTCGGCTTCATGCCGTACAACAAGAATCCGGCCAAGATGTTTATGGGCGACACGGGCTCGACGTTCCTTGGCTACATCCTTGCGACGATCTCGATCCAGGGCCTTTTCAAGTATTACGCCATCGTGTCGTTCGCGGTGCCGTTCCTGATCCTGGGCCTGCCGATGTTCGACACGCTCTTTGCCATCATCCGCCGCCTTGCCCACGGGCAGAACCCGATGGCGCCTGACCGCGGCCACATCCACCACCGCCTCATCGACATGGGCCTCAACCAGAAGCAAGCCGTCGCGGCGCTGTATGTCATCAGCAGTATCCTCGGCCTTTCCGCCGTGATGCTGACGTCGAGCGGCGCGATCAAGGCGATGCTCTTTCTGATGGCGCTGGCGGTCGCGGCGTTCCTCGCATCGCGCGTCATCTTCCGCCGCGATATCGACAAGGCATTGCAGGCGGAAAAGGCGGCGGCAGAGGAGAAG
>ENA-ORRI01000369-ORRI01000369.1-human-gut-metagenome-genome-assembly--contig:-NODE-369-length-24877-cov-9.16558_pt1 | contig 24877 bp, 17 predicted proteins | sample MGYA00242172_ERZ509128 | MGnify/ENA primary metagenome ERZ509128 (study PRJEB26280, sample SAMEA2338623) | human gut metagenome | biome: human gut; feature: human-associated habitat; material: faeces... | reverse complement strand
ATACCCAGGGCGCTGCCCTGGGCTAGGAGCTTCTGCCCTTTCAGGGCGTGCTGCTTCCGGAGTTTGTGGACCTTCAGCCCGTTGCTTGAACGGGCATGAGAAAGTTTAGCATTTTACATTTTCTCAACCGGAAAACTATGAGTTGCTAACCGGAAAGCTATGAGTTGCTAACCGGAAAGCTATGAGTTGAGAACCGGAAAGCTATGAGTTGAGAACCACAAAACTATGAGTTAGTTTTTTTAACTTTTTAGCCCATTTTCTATCTTTTTGCGCCTAAACGGCTCAAAACAGAGACTTTTAAATCTTCTTCTTATAGCAGCGATGACGGCGATGCTGTTCGCTCTCCAGATACTGCCACTGGCTCTGAACACCGGTATTGGTCTCCATCTGCGGCATTGCCTCTGCCCATTTAAAGCCATAACGGCGATACTGCTCAATCAGATCGGCAAAAATAAGCGCGTTGGCTCCCTTCTTGCGATATTCCGGAAGAACACCAATCAAGAGCAAATCAACCGTATCCGTCTTGTGCCACTTCAGAACCTTCAGCACCTTCAGCCAACCCGTAGGGAAAAGCTTGCCATCGCCTATCTCGCGCAGCGCATCGGTAAACGAAGGGAAGGAAACACCGAAGGCAACCAGCTTGTTGCCAGCGTTGCCATCTACCACACCCGTTACCAGGTTCAAGTCAGCCTTCTTGATATAAGTATTTACATATTCATCTATCTGCTTCTCCGTAAGCTGCTGGAAATCATAGAGATTCTTGTAAGTCTCGTTCACGATTTCGAACACCTTCCTGCCCATTCCTCCCGAGGTCAGTTCCTGGCGGGTGAACTTATGAACATGCAGATTATATCGGCTCTCTATCATCTGTGCAGTCTTGGCAAACTTAGCCGGCGTCACTTCCGGAATCCTGATGCGGTACTCCAGCCAGTCGTTATCCTTCTCATAGAGCGGATAACTCTCCAGATGCGTCTTGTAATAAGGATAATTGTAATTGATATACATCGTAGACTTCCGGTCGAAGCCCTCGATGAGCAAGCCTTCACGGTCCATATCCGTAAAGCCGAGCGGACCTACGCATTCGTTCATTCCCTTGCTCTTGCCCCAGTTTTCTACCGCGCGCAACAAGGCACAGGAAACCGCTACATTATCCACGAAATCAAACCAGCCGAAGCGAACCTGCTTCTTGTTCCACTCTTCGTTGGCACGATGGTTGATAATGCCAGCAATTCTACCTACGATACGAGCCTCGCTGTCAACCGCCAGGAAGTATTGAGCCTCGCAGAATTCGAAGGCAGGATTCTTCTTTGGGTCCAGCGTATTCATCTCATCGAAACGCAAAAAAGGAATGGCAAACTTATGGCCTCTGTAGAGATCATAATGAAACTGAATGAAGGTTTTCAGCCCTTTTTTAGTCGTTATCGGTATGATTCTTATCTCATCATTCATTAGTATATTGTTTTATGTATATATATTCAATTGCGGTGCAAAAATACAATAAATTTATGAATAATGCAACTCTTTTCTTATAAATTTATAAAAGTTTGTTCATAATTGTCCAACTTTGTGGATATTTATGTACCTTTGCAGGATGAAATGCCCCAAAAGAGCATCATAAAGTTATGAAGAAAGAGAAAAGAGACAACTATACGTTCCTCACACATGCCCCTGTGCATCATGTGATTTTCACGATGGCCATACCAACGATTATCAGTATGCTGTCGACGAGCATGTACAACCTCGCCGACACTTATTTCGTGGGCAGCATCAACACGCAGAGTGTGGCAGCGGTAGGCGTTTCCTTTGCAGCAATGGCTGTGATTCAGGCGATTGGTTTCTTCTTCGGTCACGGAGCGGGCAATTATGTTTCGCGCCAGTTGGGCGCCAAGCATACGGAAGAGGCACAGAAGATGGCAACAACGGGCTTTGTGCTGAGTTTTCTTACCGGTCTTCTCATCGCCATTCTGGGTCATCTTTTCCTCACTCCGCTCTGTCTTCTGATGGGTTCTACGCCCACCATTCTTCCTTATACAGAGCGCTATCTGGGCATTATCCTGCTGGGTGCTCCCTTTATGACCACCTCGCTTACGCTGAATAATCTGATGCGATTTCAGGGCAATACGATGTATGCGATGAAAGGCATCATGTCGGGTGTGCTGCTCAATCTGATTCTGGCTCCTCTGCTCATTCTCTACTTCCAGCTGGGCATTACCGGAGCCGCCGTAGCCACCCTCACCAGCCAGTGTTTCGGCTGCGCCATGCTCTTCTTGATGACGCATAAAGGCGAGAACATCCGCATCCGTCTCTGCAATTTCACCCCTACCCGCGCCTTTGCCAAGGAGATTATCTTCGGCGGAACCCCTTCGCTGTCAAGACAGGGACTGGGAAGTATCGCTACGCTGATGCTCAATGTGGCAGCAGGTGCGTTTGGCGATGCAGCCATTGCGGGCATGAGCATCGTTACCCGCATCTCCTTCTTCACCTATGCGATGGTCATTGGTCTGGGTCAGGGATTCCAGCCGCTCTGCGGATTCTGCTACGGCGCCAAACTCTACGGGCGCGTAAAGGAAGCCTTCTTTTTCTGCATCAGATGCGGCACGGTTTTCCTCAGCGTCTGTGCCCTTCTCGGCTTCATCTTCTCAACTTCCATCATCAGCATCTTCCGCGATGATGCAGCGGTTGTAGCCGTAGGTTCGGTGGCTTTGCGATGGCAGGTGCTCAGTTTTCCGCTCGTAGCCAGCATCGTGCTCACCAACATGCTGATGCAGACCATCCGTAAACCGGTGAGAGCCAACATCGTAGCGGCGGCACGAAGCGGACTTTTCTTCATTCCGCTCATCTTCATCCTCCCCTATTTCTTCGGACTGTTGGGCGTGGAGATGTGTCAGATGTGGACAGATTGCTGCTCGTTTGCCGTTGCGGTTCTGATAGCCTGGAGCGCTTTCAGGGATATGAGAAGAGAGCAGATGGAACTTGGGAAAAGCCACTAGAAGATAAGAAGATACTAGAAGATAAGAGAAAATACTTGAGATAAGAGAAATGGAGAAGATTTATTACATAGGATTGGACGTTGGTTCTACGACAGCCAAAATAGCCGTTATCGACAGCGATAACCGGGTAATTTACTCAAAATACGAACGCCACAACGCTCGTGTCAACGAACTTGTGTCGCAATATTTCGATGAGATTTTAGCCCTCACGGGCGATGCAGAGGCAAGAATCTGCGTAACGGGAAGCGTAGGAATGGCTACTGCCGAGCAGCTCCAGGCGGAGTTTGTACAGGAGGTGGTGGCTGCATCGGTCTATGCCCGTACGGCTCATCCTGAGGCGAAGGCGCTCATCGATATTGGTGGCGAGGACGCGAAGGTTATCTTCTTCAAGGAAAACGGAAATATGGAACTGCGCATGAACGGCAACTGTGCCGGCGGAACGGGTGCTTTCATCGACCAGATGAGTGTGCTGATGGGCGTAGAAAACCAGAAGATGAGCGAGTTGGCGATGAAGGCAGAACACGTTTATCCGATGGCTGCCCGCTGCGGCGTGTTCGCCAAGACCGACATCCAGAACCTGATGGCGCGCAATCTGCCCGAAGCAGATATTGCAGCCAGCATCTTCCATTCCATCGCCGTACAGACGGTGGTAACGCTTTCTCACGGCATCAGTTTCGAGGCTCCTATCCTGCTCTGCGGCGGTCCGCTGACCTTTCTTCCGGCTCTCCGCAAGGCTTTCTGCGATTATCTCCATCTCTCTCCAAACGACTTCATCGTATCCGGAAACAGCAATCTCATTCCGGCTCTGGGCTGTGCTTATCGGGCTAAATCGGCAGATTCTGCAGCCTCAGTATCTGCCCTCAGAAGCCGGATGAAAAAAGAAATACAAACGGAATGGACCAGCAGTCTGATGCCCCTGTTCAAGAATGAGAAAGAGCACCAGGAATGGCTCAAATCAAAGGCGAAATTCGCTACCGAAACCCAACCACTGAATAAAGGAAAACAGCAGGTTGTGATTGGTATTGACTCGGGCTCTACTACGACGAAGATTGTTGCGGTAAGAGTGAATGCGGAGACGCCTACGGGAGATATTGTCTTTACCAATTACCGCCTGAATCTGGGAAATCCGATCAAGGCAGTAGCGGATGGACTGAACGCCCTGAAGCAGGAAGCAGCATTGCGAGGCGCTGAACTGGAAATCGTAGGCTCCTGCTCTACAGGTTACGGCGAAGAACTTATCAAGGCGGCTTTCGGCCTCGACAGCGGCATTATCGAAACAATGGCGCACGAAAGAGCTGCTGCCTCACTCATGCCCGACGTGAGTTTTATCCTGGACATTGGCGGACAGGACATGAAGGCTATCTTCGTGGAGAAAGGGGCTGTGGTGCGCATGGAACTCAACGAGGCGTGCAGTTCGGGCTGCGGAACATTTATCCAGACCTTTGCCAACAACATGGGTTATTCTGTAGGCGATTTTGCCCAACTCGCCTGCCAGTCGAAGGCTCCCTGCGACCTGGGAACCCGCTGCACCGTCTTCATGAACTCGAAGGTGAAGCAGGTGCTCAGAGAGGGCGCATCTGTAGCTGATATTTCTGCCGGAATCTCTTATTCGGTCATCAAGAACTGTCTTTATAAGGTATTGAAACTCCATGGTAATGAGAACCTTGGAGGCCAAATCGTTGTGCAGGGTGGTACGATGAGAAACGATGCGGTGGTAAGAGCATTTGAGTTACTCACCCATACAGAAGTGGCACGAAGCAACATGCCTGAACTGATGGGCGCCTACGGCTGTGCCCTTCATGCGGCGGCAGATTACAAGCATCGCACATCTGCAGAAGACGAGCACCCTGCCTCATCAAGATCCATCGATGATCTCCAGAATCTGGCTCATTATGAAACCAAGCAGCTGCAATGCAAAGGCTGCGAAAACCATTGTTATGTTTCCCGCTACACCTTTGCCGGCGGCAACCGATTCTACTCCGGAAACAAGTGTGAGCGTGTGTTCAACAACAAGGGAGCAAACGGGATAAAAGGCAAGAATATCTACGAATACAAATATAGTTTACTCTTTGATAGAAAGGAAGTTAACCCACTTGACGTTGTAAAACACAACGTCAAAGTAGGCATTCCTCGCATCCTCAACATGTACGAGGAATATCCGTTCTGGAATGCGCTGCTCCGGGCAGCAGGATTGGGCGTGATTCTCTCTTCCGATTCCACTTTCAGCCAGTATGAAGGAGCCTTGAATACGGTGATGAGCGACAATATCTGCTTCCCGGCTAAACTGGCTCACAGTCATCTGAAGGAACTCAACGAGAACCCGAAGGTTGACCGCATCCTCATGCCATACGTGGTTTATGAGCATAATGACGACCCGAAGAATACGCTGAACAGCTTCAACTGTCCGGTCGTTTCGGGCTACTGCGATGTCATCAAGTCGGTCATCAATCTGAAGAAACCGATCGATACGCCCGTCATCAACTTTGCCCAGCCTAAGGCGCTGGAAAAGCAGATTACCGATTATCTCAAGCAACTGGGAGTAAGCAAGAAGGCTGCCCGTAAAGCGCTGAGAGAGGCCCTCTATGCTCAGGCAGTATATGCAGCTGAGATTAAGAAACAGGGCTGGGAGATTCTGAAGCCAAACAAGGGACTTACGATTCTACTGGCGGGCCGTCCTTATCATACTGACCCGCTGATTCAGCACAAACTGAGCGAGATGATTGCCAATCTAGGAGTCAACGTCATCAGCGAAGACATCGCCCGGGGTAATCTCTTTGCAGATTTCAAAGAATTCAATCTGGAGAACCTGGCGGCAGAAAGAAATGAGGCTGCATTAGCCAGCCAAGACAACAACGAAGCATACAACTGTCAGCCAGAGACTTATCTCGTGAAGCAATGGGCGTATATGAACCGCATTCTGAAGGCAGCACAATGGGCAGCCGAACAGGGCGATGAGGTTCATTTCGTCCAGATGACCAGCTTCGGCTGCGGTCCTGACAGTTTTATCCAGGACGAGATTCGCGACATCATGAAGCGCCACAACAAGCCGTTCACGCTGCTGAAGATAGATGATGTGAGCAATATCGGCTCCCTGAAACTCCGTGTCCGCTCGCTCATAGAAAGCCTGAAGGGAGTAAAGAGTGAAGAACGAAGAATGAAAAATTCAACAGCTGAAGAAATTCAACATTCAACACTCAACACTCAACATTTACAACAGACCAAGGTATTCACCAAGAAGGACATTCATCGCAAGATTCTCGCTCCTTTCATGACCGAATACCTCACCCCTATCATTCCGCCTATCCTGAAACTGATAGGCTATGATGTAGAGGTACTTCCGATGAGCGATGAGGTAAGCGCCGAACTCGGCTTGAAGTTTGCCAACAACGAAGTCTGTTATCCGGCAACACTCATCGTCGGCGACATCATCAAAGCCTTGAAATCAGGCAGATACGACCTGAATAATACGGCAGTAGTGATGAGTCAGACGGGCGGCCAGTGTCGCGCAACCAACTACGCCGGTCTCATCAAGCGTGCGATGATTTCAAATGGATTCCAGGACATTCCGCTGCTCACGCTCGGTGTAACAGCCTCAACAGGCGAAGCATCAGGCTCAACAGACGACAAGCAAGACTACAACGAGCAGGACGGCTTCAATGTGCCTTGGCTGAAATACAGTCAGATTATCGTTACCGCCATTTTCTATGGCGATGCAATCAACGAAATGTACAACGCCTGCATCGTAAGAGAGCGAAAACCGGGCATTGCCAGAGAGTTGCGCGATAAATACATGCAGCTGATAGACGGACCTATCGCCCAGAATTCAGCCAAAGGACTCATCCGACTCCTGGAACAGGCAGCCGAAGAATTCAACCAGATGACCCTCGACAGAACGTTGCCGAAGGTAGGAATCGTAGGTGAAATCTTCCTGAAGTTCAATCCTTTCGCCCACCAGTTCCTAGAGCAGAACATCATCTCGCGCGGCATAGAGGTGGTTCCGCCTCTGCTTGCCCCTTTCTTCCTGCAGGAATTTGTGAACGTGGAGATACAGAAACACATGCGGCTGAGTTGCACCAAAGTGCCCGATTTCATCATCAAGGGCGCTTATCAGGCGCTGATAGGCAGAAGATTGCGCCAGGTAAACAAGGCAGCCGGCAAGTTCCGCTACTTCCGTCCGTTCACCAATATCTATGATGATGCGAAGGACGTACAGGGACTGGTTTCGCTCGCAGCCCAGTTTGGCGAAGGCTGGCTTCTGCCTGCCGACATCGTAGGTTACATCCGTGATGGCGTGAACAACATCATCTCGCTCCAGCCTTTCGGCTGCATCGCTAACCACGTGATTTCCAAGGGCATCGAGAAACGTCTCCACGACCGGTTCCCAATGCTCAACCTCGTATCGCTCGACTTCGATTCCGGGGTTTCAGAGGTAAACGTCACCAACCGACTACTCCTCTTCCTGGACAGCATCGCAAAATAAGACAAGCCAGACCCATGTACGGTAAAACACTGTACATGGGTCTTTCCGTCTTTCATCCCTCAAAAAATCACTCTAAAAAATACAAAAAACCGTAGCTATTTCTTTGTCATTCAAGAAAATAATCGTATCTTTGCACTCAAATTTTATTGAGACATTAAGAAAATGAGTAAAGATACATTAACTCATCAGCTGACAGAGACCATCGAGGAGCTTTCGAGCGCCGAATCTATGAAGGGTCTCTTCCATCAGCATCGATACGGGAATCCACTTCCTTCGGGCAAGGCGCTCGAAGAAATCATCAGTTTGTCCCGTTCTATCCTCTTTCCGGGATATTTCGGCAATTCTTCGGTAAATATCTCAACCATCAAATATCATATTGGAGTAAGAGTAGAGAAACTCTATGAGATGCTGTCAGAGCAGATTCTCGCCGGTCTCTGCTTCGCCAACGACTGCGAAACGGAAACCCAGGCTGAACTGCAGCACCAGCGTGCCAAGGCAGGCGTGATTGCAGCCAAGGCAATCATGGAATTCCCGAGACTGCGCAAGATTCTGGCTACCGATGTAGAGGCTGCCTACGAGGGCGACCCGGCTGCCATGAGCCACGGAGAAATCATCTCCTGCTACCCGGTCATCAAGGCGATTACCAACTACCGCATCGCTCACGTGCTGCACGAACTGGGAGTGCCACTCATTCCGAGAATGATGACCGAGCTGGCGCATTCGGAAACCGGTATTGACATCAACCCGGAGGCTACCATCGGCAAGCACTTCACCATCGACCACGGTACGGGTGTGGTGATTGGAGCTACCTGCATCATCGGCGACAATGTGAAACTCTACCAGGGTGTAACCCTCGGAGCCAAGAGTTTCCCTCTCGATAAGGACGGCAACCCTATCAAGGGAATCCCTCGCCATCCTATCCTCGAAAATGATGTCATCGTCTACGCCAATGCCACCATCCTCGGTCGCATCACCATCGGAGAAGGCTGCGTAGTGGGAGCCAACGTATGGGTTACCAAGGATATGAAACCGAAAACAAAGAAATATAAAAAAGAAAAACAAAGTTTATTAGATATAGAATTCAATAATGGAACAGGAATTTGAACTCATTGCCAAGACCTTCATGGGCCTCGAGCCTGTCTTGGCTGAAGAGCTCACCCAGTTGGGTGCCAATAATGTACAGATCGGTCGCCGCATGGTGTCTTTCACAGGCGACAAGGAAATGATGTATCGTGCTAACTTCCAGTTGCACACAGCCATCCGTATCTTAAAGCCTATCAAGCACTTCAAGGCGAGAAGCGCTGAAGAGGTGTATGATCAGATTCAGAAGATCAAGTGGGATGACATCTTAGACGTGAAGAAGACTTTCTCTGTTGACTCAGTAGTCTACTCAGAGGAGTTCCGCAACTCACGCTTCGTAACCTACAAGGTAAAGGATGCGATTGTTGACTGGTTCCGCGAGAAGCAGGGTACACGTCCAAATATCAGCGTATCTAACCCAGATATCCGCCTCAACATCCACATTGCAGAAGACAATGCCACCTTGAGTCTCGATTCGAGTGGTGAGAGTCTGCACCGCCGTGGCTACCGCCAGGAGCAGGTAGAGGCTCCTCTGAACGAGGTTCTCGCTGCAGGTATGATTCTGATGACCGGCTGGAAGGGCGAATGCGATTTCATCGACCCGATGTGTGGTTCAGGTACCATCGCCATCGAAGCTGCCCTCATCGCCCGCAACATCTCTCCAGGTGTATTCCGCAAGGAGTTTGCCTTCGAGAAGTGGAACGATTTCGACCAGGATCTCTTCGACATGATCTATAACGACGACTCTCAGGAGCGCGAGTTCGAGCACCATATCTATGGTTACGATGTTGACATGAAGGCTGTCAATACAGCTAATCTCAACGTTCGTGCTGCCGGTCTTAGCAAGGACATCACCATCTCACAGGCTGATTTCAAGGACTTCACCCAGCCAGCAGAGAAGAGCATCATCGTGATGAACCCTCCATACGGTGAGCGCATCTCTACCCCTAACCTCCTGAACACCTACAAGATGATAGGTGAGCGCTTCAAGAAGGCTTTTGCCGGCAACGAGGCTTGGGTATTGAGCTACCGCGAGGAGTGCTTCGAGCAGATTGGTCTGAAACCATCTATCAAGATTCCTGTATTCAACGGAAGCTTGGAGTGCGAATTCCGCAAGTATGTGATGTTCGACGGCAAGATGAAGGACTTCCGTTCTGAAGGCGGTATTGTGAAGACTGAGCGCGAGAAGAGCGAGATGGCTCAGAAGCACCGTTTCAAGAAGGAGCGTGAATTCAAGAAGCGTGTTAGCGAGGAGACTGAAAACGAGGAGGACGATATCCGTTCTTTCAAGTTCCATACTCACCGTCTGGAAGACTTCGAGAAGAAGCGTGCTGAGTTCCATAAGGGCGGCCGTTCACGTATCGGCGGCGGTCGACGCAATGATGACGACGATGACAAGCGTGGCAGCCGCAGCTTCAAGGGCGACCGCAAGGGTGGCCGTGACTTCGGTGGCAAGCGCGACGGAAAGCGTTTCGAGAAAGGCGACAAGCGTGGTGGCTTCAAGGGCGACAAACGTGGTGGCCGTGATTTCGGAGGCAAGCGCGGAGGCAAGAAGAACTTCAGCGTTGACTTCGACGACGAGGATTAAAGAGACATATCGACCCATACGTCGTATTTCACAACGCATGGGTGGTAAACCCGATAAAGTAAAGAATATAATGAATCTGAAGAATTCAATTTATAAATTATCTTTTGCTGCTATGATTATGATGGCTATGAATGCAACCGACTTACAGGCTCAGGGCGTGGTTCCTGCTCAGAAAGGCGAGAAAACCTTTACATTGGAAGACCTGAACTTCGGCGGCAACAACTATCGTAACATGGTAGCTAAGAACCGCTGGTGCACCTGGTGGGGCAATGAACTCGTTCGCCAGGATGTGGATGCCTGCTATCTCGTCAACAAGACGACAGGCAAGGAGACCAAACTCTTCGGTACCAATGACATCAACCAGTGGATTGCTCCTACCAAGGACATCAAGGTAAGAGCCCTCTACAATGCTCTCTTCCCTTTTGCAGGCAAGAGCATCGTGATGGTAACCAACGGCAGCAAGACTTATACCGTAGACTTCAAGAAGCATAAGCTGCTGAGCGAGATGGATTTTGCTGACGGCGAGAACCTCCTGGAGGCTAACGCCCAGCAGAACGCCTTCGCCTATCTGAAGGGCAGCAACCTCTATGTGCGTACCTTCGATGTAACCAGCAACGCCCTGACAAAAGAGAAGAAATCTCACGATTTCCAGCTCTCAAAGGACGGAAGCCGCGAAATTGTTTATGGACAGAGTGTTCACCGCGATGAGTTCGGTATCAGCAAGGGAACCTTCTGGAGTCCGAACGGCGAACTGCTCGCCTTCTATCGCATGGACCAGAGTATGGTAACCGACTATCCGCAGGTCGACATCCCGGAAATCGGTTTCAATCATCCTGAAACACAGAGTTGCATTGCTACTCCTGCACCAGACAAGTATCCGATGACTGGCGAGACATCACACAAGGTAACCGTAGGCGTGTTCGACTGCATGACCGGCAAGACCATCTATCTGAAGGCGGGCGACCCAACCGACCGCTACTTCACCAACATCGCATGGAGTCCGGACAGCAAGACCATCTATATGTTCGAACTGAACCGCGACCAGAACGACTGCCGCCTTACCGCCTACAATGCAGAAACCGGCGAGAAGACAGGCGAACTCTATCGCGAGACCGATGAGAAATATGTAGAACCATGTCATCCTATCCAGTTCCTGCCTTGGGACAGCAGCAGTTTCATCATGCAGAGCCGCAAGGATGGCTACAACCACCTCTATCTCTGCACCCTGGGCAAGCACGGAAGCCGCATGGCCAGCAACACAGAATCACTCGAAATCAAGCAGTTGACTTCCGGTAAATGGGAGGTGATGGAAGTGCTCGGTTTCAACAGCAAGCGCAAGAGTATCATCATCGCATCCAACGAGAAGTCGCCTATCCAGAGAAACATCTTTGCCGTAGATACAAAAACCGGCAAGCGTACGCTGGTAGATGATTGCGGCAAGGGATGGCACAGCGCCACTTTGAGCGAGAACGGACAGTATGTCTTCGACAACTACTCTACTCCTACCGTGCCTCGCAAGATTGCCCTCGTGAATACCGAGAACGGCAAGCGCACCGCTTACTTCACAGCCGAGAACCCTTGGAAGGGCTACAATGTGCCTGAGTACAGCTGCGGTACCATCAAGGCTGCCGATGGCGAAACAGACCTCTACTGGAGAATGGTGAAACCGGTAAACTTCGATCCAAACAAGAAGTATCCTACCATTATATATGTATATGGTGGACCTCATGCCCACAACGTAGATGCCCGCTGGAACTACTCTAGCCGTGGTTGGGAAACCTACATGGCAGAAAAGGGCTATCTGCTCTTCATCCTCGACAACCGTGGAAGCGAGAACCGTGGCAAGGCTTTCGAGCAGGCTACCTTCTGCCAGCTCGGACAGATTGAGATGCAAGACCAGATGAAGGGCGTGGAATATCTGAAGACGCTTCCTTACGTAGATGCTGACAAGATTGGCGTTCACGGCTGGAGTTTCGGCGGATTCATGACCATCTCACTGATGACCAACCACCCTGATGTGTTCAAGGTAGGCGTAGCAGGCGGTCCGGTAATCGACTGGCACTGGTACGAGGTGATGTATGGCGAGCGCTATATGGACACCCCACAGACCAACCCAGAGGGTTACAGGAAGACCTCCCTGCTCTATCAGGCAAAGAACCTGAAGGGCAAGCTGCAGATTATCCAGGGCTTGAACGATGTGACTGTAGTGCCACAGCACTGCCTCACCTTCCTCAAGGCTTGCATCGCAGCAGGCACCCAGCCAGACTTCTTCGTCTATCCTGGCGAGCCTCACAACATGAGAGGTCATCAGAGCACTCATCTGCATGAGCGCATCAGCAATTATTTCTTCGATTATCTCAAGTAAATATCTAGGAGTAAACATCCCCCGAAAAAGGGGAGTTTACTTCTACATCAAATAACAAACAATAACTTACAGCAAATGAAAATTTTATTGTTAGGAGGCGGTGGCCGCGAGCACGCCTTAGCATGGAAAATCGCTCAGAGCGAAAAGTGTGAGAAACTCTTCATCGCTCCTGGTAATGCCGGTACTCAGAATGTCGGCGAGAACGTAGACATCAAGGCAGACGACTTTGAGGCGCTCAAGAACTTCACAGTAGAAAATGGCGTTGATATGGTGGTAGTTGGTCCGGAAGACCCATTGGTAAAGGGTGTTTACGATGACTTCAAGAACGATCCTCGCACCCAGAACATCCCTGTCATCGGTCCATCAAAGGCTGGCGCCGTACTGGAAGGCAGCAAGGACTTCGCCAAGAAGTTCATGAAGCGCCACAACATCCCTACTGCCCAGTATGAGACTTTCGACGGCGAGCACGTAGAGGAAGGCTTGAAATTCCTGGAGACACTGAAGGCTCCTTATGTATTGAAGGCTGACGGTTTGTGCGCCGGTAAGGGCGTTCTCATCCTCCCTACCCTGGAAGAGGCTAAGAAAGAGTTCAAGGAGATGCTCGGCGGTATGTTTGGCAACGCTTCTGCACGCGTAGTCATCGAGGAATTCCTCAGCGGCATTGAGTGCTCTGTATTCGTATTGACCGACGGCAAGAACTACAAGATTCTGCCTGAGGCTAAGGATTACAAGCGCATCGGCGAGCACGATACCGGTCTGAACACCGGCGGTATGGGTAGCGTTACCCCTGTACCATTCGCTACCAAGGAGTGGATGCAGAAGGTAGATGAGCGCATCATCCGTCCTACCGTAGAGGGACTTGCTGAGGAGAACATCGACTATAAGGGATTCATCTTCTTCGGTCTGATCAATGTAGAAGGCGAGCCTATGGTCATCGAGTACAACTGCCGTATGGGTGACCCTGAGACTGAGAGCGTGATGCTCCGTCTGAAGAGCGACATCGTGGATCTCTTTGAGGGTGTAGCAGCAGGCGATCTGGACAAGCGCAGCATCGAGTTTGATGAGCGTGCAGCAGTCTGCGTGATGCTCGTAAGCGGCGGTTATCCAGAGGCTTACAAGAAGGGTTATCCTATCCAGGGCATCGATGATGTAGAAGGTTCGGTAGTATTCCACTCCGGTACAGCCATGAAGGATGGTCAGGTAGTAACCAACGGTGGTCGTGTCATCTGCGTAAGCAGCTACGGCAAGAACAAGGAAGAAGCCTTGAAGAAGAGCTTTGCTGAGGCACAGAAGATCCAGTTCACCGACAAGTACTTCCGTTCTGATATCGGACAGGACCTTTAGTTTTTTAATGTTGAATTAGATGTTAAGAAAGAAAACTTTTTAAAAAAAAGGTGGCGGCTAGCCGCTACTCTTTACCTATTACTGCAACCCTTGCCACGCTGGTTTGGGTTGCAGTAGGTTTATTGGTATCCAATATCTGGGTAGAATTTGCTTTCACAGCCATGTCTACCCTGCTGATGGTGGAACTGAACAACCGTAATGCCCTGATGCGTACCTACAGCCGAATGGTATCCTGCAGTTTTCTGGCATTAATGACGATGGCAGGACTCCCCCACCTCTCTTTAAAAAGCAGTATTGTGACGATGTGTTTCATCGCCTTTTATCTCATTATCTGGAATTGCTATCAGGATAAACGCTCAACAGGCTGGACTTTCTACGCCTTTGCCTGCATCGGTCTGGCATCGATGGTTTTCGTGCAGATAGGCTATTTCATGCCTATCTTATGGATCATGATGATGGTGTTTACCCTCTCGTTTAGCGTAAAGACATTCTTTGCATCCCTGGTAGGTCTCATCGTGCCCTATTGGTTTGCAGCCGGTTATTTCTTCTATACCGACAACATACAGGGGCTGGCTGACCACTTCTGCGAATTCATCAACTACAGCGAACTCTTTGATTATTCACAGGTTACCGACCATCAGATTCTGAACCTGAGTTTCGTTATCCTGCTCACCATCATCGGTTCCATCCACTTCATACGCACCAGCTACGGCGATAAGATACGAACCCGCATGATCTACGAAACGTTTATCATGATATCGGTTGCCTGCATCATCTTCATCGTCCTCCAGCCTCAACATATACAGGAACTGGGCGGCATCCTGATTGTGAATACAGCACCGCTTATCGCCCATTTCATCACATTCACCAGAGGTAAGTTTACCAACATCTCCTTCATCCTGCTGCTCATCATGCTGGTACTTATCATGGCTTACAACATACTCGTACCAGAGAGCATATTACTATGAGTTGGATTATAGATTTCTTAATGAGCTGGGGCTACTGGGGCATGCTGGTATCAGCCTTCCTTGCCGGCAGTTTCTTTCCCTTCAGCAGCGAGGTGGTCATGTCGGGCTTACAGGCTGCCGGACTGGAACCTATTCAGCTCGTTCTGTATGGAAGCATCGGCAATGTGCTCGGTTCTATGTTCAACTATGGCGTAGGACGGATGGGCAAGCTGGAATGGATTGAGAAATATCTGCATGTAAAGAAAGAGAGTCTTGACAAGGCTCAGAACTTCATGGCCGACAGAGGTGCCTGGATGGGGTTCTTCGCCTTCCTGCCCCTGTTGGGAAGTGCCATCACCATCGTTTTGGGACTGACGAGAGCCAACATCGTGATTTCTGTCATCAGCATCACCATCGGAAAGGTGTTGAGATATGTACTGCTGGTTTACGGACTCAGTTTTATCTTTTAAACAAGCTGCAAAGAAAACAAAGAATTGATTCATATAGATTGACTGCTTATGAGAAAGTATTTATACCTTATTATATTATGCGTGGTTTTCGCGGGCTGTAAAGGCAGCCAGCAGAAAGGCAACACCGCAGAAAGTAACGGAAAGGAATCTGTCGCCAACAGCGATGGCAAACCTGCTGTTACCGTAACCATCCCTCCCTACAAGTTTTTCGTTGATAAGATTGCCGAAGATAAGGTGGATGTCAACGTGATGGTATCCAACGGTAACAACCCGGAGACTTACGAGCCATACGCCGAGCAGATGATGGAACTCTCCAGGAGTGCCCTCTATCTGAAAGTGGGAAGCATCGGTTTCGAACAGACCTGGATGAAGAAGCTGCAGGACAACGCTCCAGATATGAAAGTGATAGATACTTCCGTGGGCATCAAGCCTGCCAAGACTCCGGGTGGCAACATCGACCCACACGTATGGATGAGTTGCAGCAACGCCCGCATCATCTCCAGCAACATCTTCAAGGCACTCTGCAATCTGGAGCCGAAGAACAAGGCATTCTTTGAGAAGAACTATCTGTCGCTGCTGAAGATCATCGACAAGCGAGACAGCACCATCAGAGAGGGTTTCAAGAATCATCCCGAGATGGTACGCAAGTTTGTGATCTATCACCCTATCCTCACTTATTTTGCCCGCGACTACCAGTTGGAGCAGCTTGCCATTGAGGAAGAAGGCAGGGAGCCGAGTGCCTCCCAGCTGAAGAGCCTCATAGAGAGAGCCAGAAAAGAAAAGATCAAGTTCTGCCTGATACAGGCAGAGTTTGCCAACCGCAACACCACAACCTTCATCAAGGAGAGCCACACCAAGCCAATGAATATCAATCCATTGCAGGGCGAATGGAACTGGGCAATGCAGGAAGCGGCAGCAGCGGTACAGGGCAAGAAAATCGTTGTTGGGAAGTAAAAACTACACTAATATGACTCCAATCATAAAAATCGAGCATCTTTCTGCAGGCTATGAAGGCAAGGAGGTGCTCCACGACATCAACCTCACCGTCTGTAAAGACGATTATCTTGGCATCATCGGTCCCAACGGTGGTGGCAAGACAACCCTCATGCGCCTCATTCTGGGACTGATGAAACCCACAGACGGCAGCATCCGCTTTTATAAAGACGGGGAGGAAGTAAGGGAAATCAGTATGGGATATCTGCCCCAATACAATCATCTCGACAAACAGTTCCCTATCTCCGTTTATGAAGTGGTACTCTCAGGACTCAGCAAGACCAAAAGTCTCTTTTCGAGATACACCCAGGCACAGCACCAGCAGGTACTCGACTGTCTGGAACAGATGCAGCTCACGGAGTTGAAAGACCGCCATATCGCAGCCTTGAGCGGCGGACAGCTGCAGCGAGTACTCCTCGCCCGCGCCATTGTTTCGAAACCCGATGTAGTGATACTGGATGAGCCCAACACCTACATCGACCGCCGTTTCCAGAAGCAGATGTACGAGATGCTGGAACAGATCAACCGGGAGTGCGCCATCATCATCGTAAGCCATGATGTAGCCGAAGTGCTCAATAACGTAAAGCACATCGCCTGCGTAAATCATCATCTCCACTACCACGATACGGCAGATATGCCGAGAGAGAAACTGGAAGAGCATTTCTTAAATGTATAGGCTTATTATATAATAATGCCTAAAAAACAGGTGCAAAAATCCATATTATCTCATCTTTTTATTATCTTTGCAACTGGAATGTGCCTTTTCAGAAAGGCACAGAGAAAGCACTCAGAAACAGAGAAAGCATTCAGAAAGAAATATAATACATTAAAGTTTAAACAATAATGAAACAGTACAGATTAGTGGACAATATCTTCGGATGGGTCGCATTCATCATTGCGGCGTTCACTTATTGTTCCACAATTGAACCGACAGCCAGTTTCTGGGACTGTCCTGAGTTTATTACGACTGCTTACAAGCAGGAGATCGGTCACCCACCTGGGGCACCATTCTTCATGCTTTTAGGCAATTTCTTCACACATTTCGCCAGCGACACTACCCAGGTAGCCAAGATGGTAAATACGATGAGCGCCCTGCTGAGCGCCGTCTGTATCATGTTCCTCTTCTGGACCATCACCCACCTGGCTCGCCGACTCGTCATCAGCGACTGGAAAGAACTGACCACCAGCAAGCTGATTGCCATCGAGGCATCCGGTATGGTGGGCGCACTCATCTACACCTTCAGCGATACCTTCTGGTTCTCTGCTGTCGAGGGTGAGGTTTATGCGTTCTCTTCTGCCTTTACCGCTGTGGTATTCTGGCTGATATTGAAGTGGGAAGACCATGCTGACGAGCCTCATAGCGACCGTTGGCTTGTGCTCATCGCCTATATGACCGGTTTGAGTATCGGTGTCCACCTGCTCAACCTGCTCTGTATCCCAGCCATCGTATTGGTTTATTACTACAAGAAGGTGCCACATGCCAACCTCAAGGGCTCGCTCCTGGCACTGTTCCTTTCATTCCTCGTAGTGGTAGCCGTACTGTATGGTGTGGTTCCAGGTATCATCACCGTAGGCGGCTGGTTCGAGCTGTTCTTTGTCAACACCCTCGGCTGTCCGTTCAATACCGGTGAAATCGTATACATCATCTGTCTTGTAGCCTCTGTCATCTGGGGTATCTACGAGACCTGTAATGCATCAGAGAAGAACGAGAAAAAGCAGAATATCGCCTTCGTTCTCGGCTTCGGCATGCTCGGCATCCCATTCTACGGATATGGCTGGACTGCTGCCATTACAGGCATCATCGTGCTGGTTATCCTCTGGTTCGTACTCGGCTACAAGCGCAAGCAGGAAGTAGTAACAGGCGTTGACGAATCTACAGGCATCGCCAAGAAGAAGATGCAGCTCCTGCCGCTCATCTCAGCACGCGTCAAGAACACAGCCTTGCTCTGCATGCTGATGCTGATGATTGGTTATTCCAGCTACGCACTCATCGTGATTCGTTCTTCTGCCAACCCTCCTATGGACCAGAACTCTCCTGAGGACATCTTTACCCTGGGAAGTTATCTGAGCCGCGACCAGTATGGCGACCGCCCTCTGTTCTATGGCCAGGCTTATACATCACAGGTAGCCCTCGAAGTAGACGGCAACATGTGCAAGCCTGTCATGAAAGAAGGCGCACCGGTTTACCAGCGCAAGGAGAAAGCTTCGGCTGATGAGAAGGACTCTTACTTCGTAGTAAGTCACAAGAATAAGTATATCTATGCCCAGAACATGCTCTTCCCTCGTATGTACAGTTCGGCTCATGCCCAGGCATACGAAGACTGGATGGGCGGTGTAGAAGGCACAGAGATTCCTTACGACCGCTGCGGAGAGAGTATGATGGTGAAGATGCCGTCACAGTTTGACAACATCCGCTTCTTCCTCTCTTACCAGTGCAACTTCATGTACTGGCGCTACTTCATGTGGAACTTTGCCGGTCGTCAGAACGACATCCAGGGCAATGGTGAGCCAGAGCACGGAAACTGGATTACCGGTTTCTCATTCATCGATGATTCACTCTATGGCGACCAGAGCAAATTGCCAGACGACCTGAAGGAGAACAAGGGCCACAATGTATTCTACTGCATGCCGCTGATTCTCGGTCTCATCGGACTTTTCTGGCAGGCTTGGTATACCCGCAAGAAGAAGGTAATGAAGAACGGCAAGGAAGAGGAAGTACTCCTCCCTATCGGAATCCAGCAGTTCTGGATTGTATTCTTCCTGTTCTTCATGACAGGTCTTGCCATCGTCATCTACCTGAATCAGACACCTATGCAGCCACGTGAGCGTGACTATGCTTATGCCGGCTCATTCTATGCATACGCTATCTGGTGCGGTCTCGGCGTACTCGCCATTATCGACATCCTGAAGCGCAAGATGAAGCTCAGCGGTACTGCCGTAACAGCTATCGTAGCAGTCATCACACTTCTCGTACCTATCCAGATGGCATCACAGACCTGGGACGATCACGACCGCTCAAACCGTTACACCTGCCGTGACTTCGGTCAGAACTACCTGATGTCACTCCAGGAGAAGGGCAACCCTATCATCTTTACCAATGGTGATAATGATACCTTCCCACTCTGGTACAACCAGGAGGTAGAAGGCGTTGGAACAGATGCCCGCGTATGTAACCTGAGCTACCTGCAGACCGACTGGTATATCGACCAGATGATGCGTCCTGCATACAACTCACCATCCGTGCCAATCACCTGGCCACGTCTCGACTTCTGTTCAGGTACCAACGAATATGTATCTGTTGAGCCTGAAGCAAAGAAGCAGATTCTCGACTTCTACAAGCAGGATCCAGAGAACGCCAAAAAGCAGTTTGGTGACGAACCGTTCGAACTCAAGAACATCCTGAAGAACTGGGTACGCAGCAAGAACCCAGACATGCACTTCATCCCTACAGATACCCTCTATGTCACTATCGACAAGGAGGCTGTAAAGAAGAGCGGCATGATGATGGCATCAGATTCTATTCCAGACAAGATGGTCATCTCTCTTGCCGGCAAGAGCGCACTCTACAAGGGCGACCTCATGATGCTCGAAATGTTGGCACAGTGTAACTGGACCCGTCCGCTCTACGTAGCACTCACCGTAGGCGAAGAGAACTATATGAACCTCGGCGACAACTTCGTACAGGAGGGACTTGTGAACCGTATCACTCCGTTCACCACCAACAAGCCAGGTGCCAAGAACTTCGATACAGAGAAGGCTTATCACAACATCATGACCCGATTCAAGTTCGGTAACCTGAAGCAGAAGGGACTCTACATCGACGAGACAACCATGCGTATGTGCTATACCCACCGTCGCCTGCTCGCCCAGACAGCCCTCCAGCTCATCGCCGAAGGCAAGAAACAGAAGGCTATCAACATCCTGAAGAAGGCTGATACCGAGATTCCTGCCTACAATGTTACGCTCGACTACATGAGCGGTGGCTTGGATATGGCTCGCGGCTGGCTGATGACCGGTCAGAAAGCCAAGGGTAAGGAATATATAGACGCGGTATGGAAGAATGCTTCACAATACCTCAACTACTATCTCTCGCTGCCAAACGACCGTTTCCTCCAGGCAGAGCACGACTGCATCCGTCAGATCATGATCATGCAGAGCATCTGCGAGGCTGCCGGAATGGTGAGTCCACAGTTGGAGCAGAAGTATGAGAAGCAGCTCAACAACCTCTACCGTCTCTATCATGGCAGAGGTGGCAGAATGCCGGAAGGCAATCAGTAAAAAATAGAAAAAAGTTTGGTGTCGCGAAACACGACACCAAACTTTTCATTATTCATATAAACCTGTTTTATCCATGTTCATAGAGCAACCAGCCAAATGGCTCAGATGGTTATATCCAAAGGCCATCTGGAGAATGGACAAGAAAGACCATTCTGTCTATCTTACATTTGATGACGGTCCGATTCCAGAGTCAACTCCATTCATCTTAGAGACCCTGAGAAAGTACAATATCAAGGCTACTTTCTTTATGGTAGGCGAGAATGTATTGCGCCATCATGACCTCTACAACCAGATTGTGGCAGAGGGTCATCAGATAGGCAACCATACATTCAATCATATCGGTGCCTTCAAGCACCGTGTCATCTCCTACGTGCTCAACACCAATAAGGCGAACGATATCATCCATGCCCATCTCTTCCGTCCACCTCACGGCTGGATGCGACCAAGTGAGTATTGGTGGCTGCACCGCACTTACAAGGTCATCATGTGGGACGTGGTGACGCGCGACTATTCCAAATGGATGACGGCAGAAGATGTGGTGAACAATGTGAAGCGATATGCCCGCAATGGTAGCATCATCACCTTCCACGACTCGCTGAAGAGCATTGAAAAGCTGAAGACAGCGCTCCCTCAGGCCATAGAATGGCTCATGGAACAGGGGTATGAATTTAAGACTTTTGAATAAGAAGCTGTTATTCCCAAACAGGAACAGCCCAATAAACACAGACAAGAAATGAGCAAAAGAATCAACAGTTATCAGGCAGTAGCTGCATTTGTAAGAGGTTTCTTCGAAGCTTACGCACGTGGCATCATCGATGCTACCATCGAAGGCAATGACTTCAGCAAGAAGAACGAACCGAAACAGATCAAGCAGATGATGCTGGAGCACTACGGCGAGGTAAACCAATACTTCTTCGACATCATGTTCTCTACCCTCGTACGCCTCAACTACAAGACTGCCGAGGAAGCCAACGAGCGCATGAAGAAGAACTTCGACAGCATGAAACAGGCTGACCCGACCTTTGAGCCAACCATGCTCGACTACCTGCGCATAGCCTGCAAATCAAACCAGCTTTACAAGGCGATGGAGTCAGAATACAAGCGTAACTTCACCTGGCTTCTTCAAGGCAAGTTTACCACACTTGAAGAGCATGTACGCGATTACACCCACGGCATTCTCATCAGTCTTGCCGACGAGCCGATGGCCATCCATCTCCTGGTCCGCATCATCGTAAAGGCATACGCAGCCGGACTGAAATGTGGTAGCAAGGAGGGCGAACAGCACCAGCTCCACATGCCTACCCTTCACGGCATGTTGCTGAACAATGTCAACATCCTGCTCAACGAGACTCCGCTCAAGAGCAGCACCGAAGATCCTGTTGCCCTCTTCAAGGAGGCATGCAAGAATGAAGAAGAAAACATCAACGTTCTTTTCAACACATTAAACGATGCGATGAAAGAACTGGCAGAAGAATAAGAGAAAAGCATCATTGATGACGAGCACAGTACCAGATTCGAGAACCTTATCTATCATGCCCTGTCAAGTGGCTTGATTACAGAATCCAAGGCTGCCGTCTTACTCAACAAAACGACAGAGGAAGTTTGGCGATACTATATTGGAGGATACCAAATAGCAGAGAAATGGCTTAAAGACAGAAAAGGCACAAAGCTAGACCTCAACGCCATCATCCACTATTCAAACATATTGTATGTTCTGGCACAAACTATCTATCTTTCTAAAGAAATAGACAAAATATACATATAATCTTGCTTCTCGCCAAGCATTACGGCTTTACTGAAGAAGAGAGCTCGACTTCATCATCAACTACGACATTAAGTATCGTATGGGCGATAGCTGAACAAGGACGAGGAGTAAAACGAAAAATCCCTGTTGCTGATACTACTTGGCAAGCATCGGCAACAGGGAATTTCGTTGTATTGTTCAATTTTTACTCCTTTCTTCAATAGCATATCAAACTAAGCCATTCTTCTTCAGCAAATCTGTCAATTCTTTCCCCTTTATAGTACTCCGCTCCGATTTATCATAGATATAAAGCAAGCCGAGACCATCCTCTATATCGGCTAACACAACTGTTATTATACGGGCACCGCCACTTTTACCAGTTCCTTTCGATTTAATAGCCATACGAACCTTACGCAAGCCGCCACCTAAATCTGCACCCAAAGAGGGGGAAGAACTTAACTCATTCATCAATTCCTTCAAATCAGATTTAAACGACTTATAGCGCTTATTCAATCGTTTAGCTTCCTTTTCAAAAGAAGGGAAAGTATATATCTTACAACTCATTCAGCACGTCCTCCAATGGTTTAAGCTCTAGCTTTCCTTCACGATAGGACTTCAGCTCATGGAGGGCATTGTCGAAACCCGAGAGTATTTCTTCTTTAGTCATACAAGGCTCTTCTTGAACCATACACGCCTCATTTGCCTCTTTATTTGCAAAGAGGTTTCTTATCCTATCCAAAAGATGGATATCTTGTGTATTAAGCACCTGACGAATAATATCATTCTGTGCTGCTTGTATATTTAATGTTGTCATACTACTCCTTTTATAAAAATTTGTTTTTTTAATTCCAAATATCACTTATTTCCTGCAAAAATACACAGAAGTTTTCAAAATACCAAATATTTTCAGGCAAATCGACAAAAAAATCATAGTTTCCTTTGATTTTCAGCGAATTATCCGTCTTTTTGCATCATTATAGATATAAATTCTTTACTGAATTTTCGGAAGTTTTGCCGCACACGGCTCTCACGGATTCAAACTACTTCCAGACTCTACAGCTTTTGGTTTTACAGCACCCCCTTCCAGCCAGTTTTCGCCAGCAGGAAGGCGGCACCTTAATGGTTCTAAATCAATCTAAAAAAATGAAATCAGTATTTTCCTATCTCATCCTGGGCTTTCTTCAAAGCGCGGATTCTTAACTCCTTCTCTACTCGCTTCTTCACCTCTTTCTCTACCATGTCCTCGTAGATCTGGTCGAGAGGACGGGAGAAAGGATGCCAACCGTAATCGGCGTTCTCCTTCGTGTGACAGAACAACACCGTGCCAATACCCATCCATACCTTCAAGCGAACCTCCTCGCTAGCATAATGGGTGAAAATCCAATTGGTGAAACGAACAAACTCGGAGAGCAACATATGCTCGCCCTTGTTTAAATGAGTGAAGAAACTGCGAGTCAGATGAAACGCTTTCTTGATGTCACTCTTCTTCAACACCCAGGCACGAATGCCTTCGGTCAACTCATGATAAGTCGCCTTCTCTGAATAAATGTGCTTGGCAGACTTCACTAACTGGTTTGACAACTTGTCGAAACGCTGCTCAGCAGTCTTCGACGAAATCTCAGCCGCGAGCTTCAACTTCTCATCGGCAGAAAGAAGGAATTTCTTTTTTCCATCCTTAAAAGTTTTAAAAAATTAATATTTAAATTATTCGTTTTTACCACAATGTGGTAATTTTCGATTATCTATATCGCCCTTTTGTCGTATCTTTGCTGACAGTTACCGATTGGTGAACAGCGGGGTGAACACTTGCCCCAAGCATTCACCTTTTCGGCTCAGGGGTGAACCCTAATAAAAAGAACTTTGTATATACAGCGCATGCTAGAAATATAAGAGTCTCTATTATAATGGGTTATATAGTGTTTTTAACACATTATTAACGCTAAAGGTTGGCATCAGGGTTCACCCTTCACCGACTTCATCGTCAAGCGTTCACCCACACTCTTTCTTAGAGAACGTTGCAAACAACAGATTAGTATATTAACAACTGATAATTTTAAAAAATGAAAAAAGAATCAAACAACAGCATGTATGAGGCTGCCACGATGCTCTCGTACTTTCCTTGTATCAAATCGATACCGCCCCCGACCTGCCCTTCTAAGGGTGGGTAGGGTAAGTAAGTGGAGGGTACTTTCTAAAGAGTTTCCTTATGTAAAGGTTCGTTTACTATAGGAAAGATATAGTATATATATAGACTCCCAGAAAAAGCGATTTCCTACTCACCCTAGTTACCCCCCGGCCGTAAACAAGATAGTTACGACCGCTAAGTATCATGGTTACGATGGCTAAGTATCATGGTTGCGGATAGTATTTAAGTCACACACGGATCTCACGGATCTCGCGGATTTATTTTTTCGTTGCAAGCAACGGGTATTCTCATTTGGTCTTAATAGAAAAACTCCAAAGGAGTCGAAATCCGTGAGATCCGTGAGATCCGTGTGGGAAAATTCAACATTATAAAGAAAATGGATTTACGAAGTTACACAAAGCAGGAGTTAGCCCTGCTCTATTTTCCGGATTCCGACCCGGACGTGGCAAGAG
>ENA-ORRI01000367-ORRI01000367.1-human-gut-metagenome-genome-assembly--contig:-NODE-367-length-24929-cov-12.7245_pt1 | contig 24929 bp, 15 predicted proteins | sample MGYA00242172_ERZ509128 | MGnify/ENA primary metagenome ERZ509128 (study PRJEB26280, sample SAMEA2338623) | human gut metagenome | biome: human gut; feature: human-associated habitat; material: faeces... | reverse complement strand
ACTGTATTTCAATAATTTCAAAGACCGATTAGCCAACTTTTATTGGACAGTAGTGATTATGTTTCTGAAATGATTTGGAAGACATAGAAAAGATGAAGGATAAGTTAGATATCCGGTAAAGTCGTAAAAAGCTGACAGACAAATGACATTACAATTATACTCGACATGTTGTCTGTCAGCTCACGTTATGCTACCTTTGCCGGCAGCTTGTTTCCGCTCTCATATACAGTTACGCATGCTTCGGGCATGCGCTCTTTCAGGCATATCGCGGCAAAGCATCCTGCTGCACCGCCGCCTATTATGGCAATCCTTGTTGTCATGATGGGCTTATGTCTTATTTTTCTTCTTTCTTATAAACAAATTTTTCTATGTCAACATATCCTCCGGGCTGTTTGGTGGCGTAGTTAAACAGGGCATATCTTGTGCCCATGAACAGGCGGCGGTAGTCGAATTTCATTTTAAATTCTCCGCCTATCGGGGTCCATTTCTTTCCGTCGGCGCTGTAGTAGAATGTGGCTATGTCGCGTCCCAGATTGAAGTCGCCGTCGATGCGAAGGAAAATCCTGTTGCCTGTTATGCTTATGCGTGCCTTCTCCTGCGTGTCAACACTGCTCACGAGATGTTCCTTCTGCGTAAGGTTCACCTGCGTTTGCGTTACAGTCAGCCATGTATTGCCGTTTTCCTTCTCTATTGTCATTATGCCCGAATGGCCGTTGAATGCTGCAAATCCGGCGCGGTCGCCGTCTCTCATGTTGCTGAATTCAATCTCTATATACGCGCTGCATTTTGGTCCCTCCATGCGCTGCGACAGCGTGTTGGGTGCCATATACAGGTTGTCAACCACACGGCAGGTTTTCAAACGCAGATGTCCGTCGGCCACTTTCCAGAAGTCGTTAGCCGGATTATGGTTCCATTGCCAGTGCTTGAGGTCGAGCGTGTCGCCGTTGAAGTCGTCGCTCACCACAATGTCAATATCCTTATAGCCCTGCACAGGCTTGTTCATCGTCAGAGGCACCTTGCCGTTTATGTCGCCCAGCATGGGCCATCCGTCGGTCCAGCGGCACGGCATGAGCAGCGGCACACGGCCTACGGCTCCGCGGTCCTGGAATATGAAGCCATACCAGTTGCCGTGTCCGTCGTCAACGATGGTGCCCTGTCCGGCATAGGGGAAGCCGGAAAAGTTGTCTTCAAGTATCACCTTCTTCTCATAAGGTCCGGTTATCTTGTCGGCACGGTAGCACAGCTGTCGGCGCGGCTTGTCCTTCGGCCATGAAATCATGAGCAGATAATAGCGTCCGTCGTGCTTTATCACGCGACTGCCTTCGAGCAGATTGTTCTCCTCTTCGTCGCGCACGTTGAGCGTGATGTCCACGCCGCCCTCCTTCTTGGCCGTAAGGTCGGCGTTGAGTTCGGTCAGTTTGCCTGTTCCGCTGAACACATACACACGCCCGTCATCGTCGAAGAACAGCGATGCGTCGTGAAAGTGGGGCAGGCGAGAGTGCAGCGTCCATCCCTTGCGCGGGTCTTTCGTTGTGTAGACAAATGAGCGGAACGGCTCGTCGTTGGGCGAGAACAGGGCATAGAATGTACCGTTGTGGTATCTTATCGACGTGGCCCATTGTCCGCGTCCGTAAACAGTTCCGCCTTGCATATTATATTTTGGCGTTTCGTCGAGCCTGTCGAAGAGATAGCTCACCGTCTCCCAATTTACAAGATTCTTAGAGTGCATTATCGGTGCGCCCGGCATGAGATGCATTGTGGTTGTTACGAGCCAGAAGTCGTCGCCCGTGCGTATCACGTCAGGGTCGGGCATATCTGCCCACACAACAGGATTCTTGAACGTCTCTTGCGCATAGGCCATGGTGGCTGCAAGAATTATGGTCAGTGTTATAAATAGTTTTTTCATGGCATTTATCTTTTTCCGGTTTGTAATATTATGTCTTGTCAGGTATATTGTTTCCTTTTCTTTAGCGTCAGCATGGCTGAAATGCCATATAGAGCAGATGCTGATGTTATGTTACTGCAAAGTTACAAATTAAATTTTACATTATAGCCGTTAATGTCTTTATTATGTTTCAATGTGTTGCATTGCGTGAAACTGATGTTTCTTTTTGGCTCTTTCGGTAAAAAATATATGCCTTTAATCTTGTGTAACATTGATAAAAATGTGTGGACGTACCCAAGGTGCGTCCACATAAAGGCATTGTTGTTTATATATAATTGGATGGTGGACGCACCTGGGGTACGTCCCTACGTTCTTGATAGTTATTATTGATAATAAACAAAAAAGAAGGGGCGGGCAAAAATACTTACCCGTCCCCTTTTGATGTGGGAGATGTTCTGTGAAAACATCCTTTTTATATTAGGTTATGACTACCAGTCATGCATTAGTTACGGAACACAAGTCCTGCGCCATTAGCGTCGATGATAATCGGCTTCTCACGGCTAACCTCCTCAGCAAGAAGCTTCTTAGAGAGGTCGTTGAGCACATAGTCTTGTATTGCTCTCTTAACAGGACGCGCACCAAACTCAGGATCGTAACCTGCGTCGGCAAGCCAGTTGATGGCTGCGTCGGTGTATTCGAGTGTGAAGCCCTGCGGCTCAAGCATCTTCTTGACTGCGTTCATCTGCAACTTAACCACTCCTGCAATCTGCTCTTTAGTCAGCGGCAGGAACATTATTATGTCGTCGATACGGTTGAGGAACTCAGGACGTATGGTCTTCTTCAGCATCGTCATAAGCTGGTTGTTGAGCAGCGACTGCTCGTTGCTGTCGAGTTTTCCGCCGTGTTTCTCCAAGTCTTCACGTATCAACTGGCTTCCCAGGTTAGAAGTCATGATGATGATAGTGTTCTTGAAGTTTACGGTACGTCCCTTGTTATCGGTCAGACGACCGTCGTCGAGCACCTGAAGCAGGATGTTGAACACATCCGGGTGAGCCTTCTCTATCTCATCGAAGAGCACAACCGAATAAGGTTTACGCCTTACTGCCTCGGTGAGCTGTCCGCCCTCGTCGTAGCCAACGTATCCAGGAGGCGCTCCGATAAGACGGCTGACGCTGAACTTTTCCTGATACTCACTCATATCTATTCGCGTCATCATGGTCTCGTCGTTGAACAGATATTCGGCCAAGGCCTTTGCAAGTTCTGTCTTACCTACACCGGTAGTACCGAGGAAGATGAACGAAGCTATTGGGCGCTTCGGGTCTTGCAGTCCGGCACGGCTACGGCGAACGGCGTCGCTCACTGCCGTTATGGCCTCTTCCTGACCTATTACACGCTTGTGCAATTCCTCCTCAAGGTGCAACAGCTTCTCGCGCTCGCTCTGCATCATTCGCGTTACAGGTATTCCTGTCCAACGGCTTACCACCTCAGCTATATCGTCGGCAGTAACTTCCTCGCGAACCATTGCAGCTCCGCCTTGAGTGTTGCGCAGCTGAGCCTGAATGTTCTTGATGTCGTCTTCAAGTTTCTTCAAGCTGCTGTAGCGGATTTCTGCCACACGCTCATAGTTGCCTTCACGCTCGGCGCGCTCAGCTTCAAACTTGAGCTGCTCAATCTGCTGCTTGTCCTGCTGAATCTTGTTGACGAGAGCCTTCTCGCTTTCCCATTTAGCACGGAACACCTTTTCCTGATCTTTCAGTTCGGCAATCTCTTTGTCGAGCTGTTCAATCTTCGGCTGGTCGTTCTCACGCTTAATGGCCTCGCGCTCAATCTCGAGCTGTTTCAGCTTACGGGTAATCTCGTCAAGCTCCTCAGGCACAGAGTCGCGCTCCATTCTCAGCTTAGCCGCAGCCTCGTCCATAAGGTCGATGGCCTTATCAGGCAAGAAACGGTCGCTGATGTAACGCTCCGACAGTTTGACGGCTGCAATACAGGCATCATCCTGAATACGCACCTTATGGTGATTCTCGTAGCGTTCCTTCAGACCACGCAGTATGCTTATTGCGCTAAGCTCGTCAGGCTCGTCAACCATGACGGTCTGGAATCTCCTTTCAAGAGCCTTGTCCTTCTCAAAATACTTCTGATATTCGTTGAGTGTCGTGGCACCTATGCTGCGCAGCTCACCACGCGCAAGCGCAGGTTTCAGTATGTTGGCGGCATCCATTGCGCCTTCACCTCCGCCGGCACCAACCAGTGTGTGAATCTCATCTATGAACAGGATGATACGACCGTTACTGTTGGTAACCTCTTTGATGACGCTCTTCAGACGCTCCTCAAACTCTCCTTTATATTTAGCTCCGGCAACCAGCGCACCCATGTCGAGCGAGTAGAGCTGCTTGTCTTTCAGGTTCTCAGGCACATCGCCGCGGACTATACGTTCAGCCAGTCCTTCAACGATGGCTGTCTTACCGGTTCCCGGCTCACCTATAAGTATAGGGTTGTTCTTTGTACGGCGTGACAGAATCTGAAGTACACGACGAATTTCCTCGTCACGGCCAATCACAGGGTCGAGTTTGCCCTGACGTGCCTCCTCAACCAGGTTCTTGGCATATTTTTCCAGACTCTGATAGTTTTCGTCTGCCGACTGCGACTGCACCTTCTGTCCCTGACGCAGCTCGTTTATAGCCGCGCGCATTTCCTTTTCGGTGCAACCTGCGTCTTTCATTATGCGGCTTGCCGTAGAGTTAACTTCGAGCAATGCCAGCATTACAGGTTCAACGCTGATAAACTCATCACCCATCTTTTGCGAGATGTCTACGGCTTTCTGAAGCACGCTGTTGCTCTCGTTGCTGAGATAAGGCTGTCCGCCCTGAACCCTTGGCAAGCGGCTAATCTCACGGTCAACCACAGTCTCAATCTGCATTGCGTTGACGCCAAGCTTCTGGAACAAGAAGTTGGTAACGTCTTTCGCTTTGTTCATCAAGCCCTTGAGCAGATGAACCGGCTCAATCGACTGCTGCCCTGAGCGTTGTGCGGTGTTTACTGCCTCCTGCACAGCCTCTTGCGCTTTGATTGTGAATTTGTCGAATGTCATATATTGTTGTCTCCTTTCTTTTTTCTTATTTTGTTATTCCTGAATCCAATCTTTTTACGATTGTCTGCTATCAGAGAATCAAAATACATGCCCAAGGCCTTAATCTGACATTTTGTCTTAAATATATGACAATCTTTCAGTATGCTTTATGCCCGACTGCTGTACACACATTTTATATATATGGCGGCCTTTGCCATATTTAGCATATTGCCGTTAATTAAGGCTTTAGCATTACACATTGATTTCTGTTGAGGCTCTCATACTGAAGTATTTGAAATTTAAAATCATTTGGCCGTGAAAATGCCCTGAAAACGTGTGCAAACGTAAGTTGCAGTCTTACATGTATTTATGAATATGTATTATGGAGTGTGCAATCTTTTTTGTCCTAATTCGGACAAAATCGCTATTATTTCAATAAAAAAACAGGTCGGTTTTTAGGCTATAAGCTGTCTGTTTTCGTGTCAAAAGTGGCCGAGTTGTTTTATAAAAGCATGCCTTTTACGTAGAGATGTAAATATTCTTTATTATGTGAAGGCGCAAATGCCGTCTGAATTTTCTATTTTGTCTGATAATCATGACAAAACTAAAGTGACATAATGATGCTGCTTTTGACGAATATACTTTCATGTTGCCTGCTGCTGTATGTGCGCTTTTTGCTTGTTTGGTCGTATATGTAAGTTGGCTTTGGATAAATAAAAAACGCAGAAGTTATCAACAGGTAATATATAATCTGTTGATAACTTCTGCGTGAATGTAAGTTTCTGTATATGTCAGAAGCGCACCGTTATGCCGATGCTTGGTAGCAGCGTGCCGCTGTCCTGACTGATATATTTCATTTTATAGCGCTGTTCGCTTATTGGAGCGTCAGGATTTTCAATTTCGCCTGTACTCATCAGTACGTCGGGCTGGCTCAGAACGCTCTTTGTTATATTCTGTATGTCGAGATAGAAACCGAGCATCCAGCCCTTGAAATAATAGTTCTTGTCTACGCGGATGTCAAGTTGGGCAAAGGCGTTAAGGCGGCCGGTGTTATATTTTGAATAGTCGTAATAGGGGCGTCCCTGCGCGTCTCATGCCTCCACGAGCGACGACTTGTCCACGTCATAAGGCGTGTATGGGCTGCCGCCTATCGCGCTAAGCTTGGCTCCTATGCTCCAGTGGCGCGGCAGTTCGTAAGTTGCGCTCACGTTCGCTATGAAGCGGTTGTCCCATGCCGAGTTGATATATTGTGCGTCAGAGTTGTTCTTGTATTGACTTTTGAATAATGTGAATGATGCCATTGATACAAGCTTGCCCGGAATCTGCCAGCGCATAGACGCTTTAAGTCCGTAAGCCCTTCCCTTGGCAGACGAAACGAGAAGTTCGTTGCCAACTACGCCATAGTCGTTGCCCTTGCATGCCAAAGGAATATTGTCGGCAACAGAGAGCGGAATATTTGTGTAATACTTGTAAAATCCTTCCAGGCTTACTGTTATCTGCTTGCCCGGTGCCCATTCAATGCCCAATGCGGTATTTTTTACTTGCATGTATTTGAGCGACTTGTTGGCCATTTGCCCTTGCTCGTCCTTATATCCGAGTGCGGTGTATGGCGGCAGCTGGTGATAGATGCCTGCACCGATGTTGACTGCCCACGACGGCAGAAACTTGTAAGACAATGATACGGTGGGTGAGATATGCTCCCAGAAGCGCGCAGTCTGGTCAGAATAAGAACATCCGTCGAAGCGCAGCCCCATATTTGCCGTAAGTTTTCCGTCTTCACTTGTGTAGCGTGCCGAGCCGTAGGCGGCCCATCCTGCAAAGCTTATGTCGGTTGCGTATTTTGATAAAGAACTTTCGTTGTGGTAAACCCTTTGATATGTGTGGTCGTTGTAGAAGGCATACCATGCTTCAACGCCCTCGCGCCATGTCCAACGGTCGTTGTATGTGCGGTTTTCGGCTCTCAGCGACAACTTTTGTTCGCGAGAACTTAGGTCGAGCGTAAGGTTTTCGGGAGCAGAATCGTCGTTGTTGCGGTATTTAATATTCTGATTGCCGAGATAGTTATAGCCGAGCGAAACCGTTGTTATGTTCTTTCCTGCATAATGACGGTAAGATGCTCCGAGCGTAAACGTCTGTTGAGTTATACGTGGCAGATAGCTCAGCATGTATTCGGCGTCCTCTCCTTTCTGGTCGGTGTTGAGTTTCATGTTGTCGATGCCTGTAAGCCCAAGGAAAGTTATCTCGTCTTTCTTGCTCAGTTTGGTTTTTATCTTAAACTGTCCGTCAATGTAGTTGGGCAGGAATGGCAGTCCGATCATCTTGAAGAGCAGTTGCAGATACGACTGACGTATTGAGAACAGGTAGGTGGTCTTGCTTCCGAAGTGGCCCATGCCGCTGAGCGACACTTCTGATGCGCCGAGAGTGGCCTTGAAAGAGTTTTCGTCGGTGTTGCCGTCGAGCAGACTTATGTCCATCACCGAACTCAATGCGCCGCCGCGGTCAGACGGAAACGCGCCTGTATAGAACTGCACTTCACGTATAAGGTCGGCGTTTAGTATGCTCACCGGACCGCCCGACGCACCCTGAGTGGCAAAGTGATTGATGTTAGGAATCTCTATTCCGTCCATGAAGAATTTGTTTTCCGACGGTGAACCGCCCCTTACGATGAGGTCGTTGCGATAGCCGATGGGCGAGAACGACACGCCCGGCACCGACCTTACAATGCGCGATATGTCGCGGTTGCCGCCCGGACTCTTCTCTATCTCGCCTAGTCCTATTATCTGCATGCTCACGGGACTTGGCTTTACGCGCCTTATCACGGGTACGCTCACCGTAACTTCGTTAAGATGCTTTGCGTCTTCGGCGAGTTCAATCTCTATCGTAGGCATCTTTGCCGACACGAAATATTCGGCAGACAGCACACTCTTGTATCCTATGCACGAAACGTACAGCCGGCATATACCCGGATCTACGCCGCTTATTACAAACACGCCTGTTGTGTCGGTTGCCGCTCCGACGCCCTTGAGACCTTGAACCGATACGCTTGCGCCTATTACAGGCTCGCGCGAAAGTCGGTCAACCACGCGTCCGCGCACGGTAAACTTCTCTGATTGGGCCTGTGTCGCTATTGCCGTCAACAGGCATGCTATGGTGAAAATTATGCGTCGTAAAGAATGATTCATATTGAGTAATTATAATTATGTCGTTGTATAAGATTCAGATGCGGCTGCAATTGCAATCTTAAAAATCATATTCCGCACACTGATAAAAATAAATTAACGGACAAATGCCTATGCCGATGACATAACGCTTTTGTCCGTTAATGTTGATAGCCGCAACAATTCCAGTTTTTCTGCTGTATCATGCTGTCGTTGTATGCGGCCATATTCAGAATTGTTTTTATTTCATCTTGTCGAAACCTTCGCCGAACACTCCGTGGCAGAATGTCTGTGAAACCATGGCGTTGGGGTCGATTTCTTTTATATAATGGAATATGTCCTGAGATTCATGTTTCCTTGCAAGTACGATAAGTATGTCGACTTCTTTCTTTGAATACCATCCTTTGCCTTCTACTACGGTTACGCCTCTGTGTGCATTTTGATTAATCACGTCGGCTATTTTTGCATAGTCCTTTGAAATGATGATAAACTGAACGGTCTGACGCGAGCCGTTTATCACATAGTCGCACACGTAGCTTGCAATAAGAGTGAAGGCAATACCATAGACGATAGTCTCGGCACTGTGGAACAACAGATAAGACGAACTGATGATGGTTATGTCGATAAACTGCATGGCACGTCCGAAACTCAGACTGAAATATTTGTTCAGCAGGGCAATGATAATATCTGTGCCTCCCGTTGAACCGTTGTGCGAGAATACAAGACCCAGACCGGCTCCGGCCATCGCACCTCCGATTAACACATGCATAAACTTATCTTCACCGGCGGTGATTATAGGATAGGCCTGAAACAAGGGCTGAAGTACTCCGACAAATACTGACATGATGGACACGCCGATGATGGTCCTGACAATAAACTGCCTGGTGAGCGCCTTGCAGGCGATGATAAGCATAAGCACATTAAGCACCCAAATGGAAACACCGGCAGGGAATCCGAAGGCATAGAACAGCAATGCTGATATACCGGCAACGCCGCCCATCACCACCTGTTCGGGAAGGATAAAGGCCGTGTATCCAAATGAATAAAGTAATATTCCAAAGGTCAGAAAGAACAAGTCTTTATAAAAAGAATTCTTTGCTTTGGGTTTGGCCACGCTGTTTATATTATTCATAGCAAATATGGTTTAAAATGTTTTTTCGAGATAATGTTGTTTAATGTATTGCGGATGGTCATTGTCACCCTTTATTCCGCATGGTTAGCGATATGCAAAGATAGTTTAATTTTATAAAGTCGCAAAGAAATATCGGCTAAATGATATTGAGTTTTTGTTTTATATGTGGTAATTGATGTTCTGTGCGCCTTGCAACTGACATTGATTGTATCTTGCATATTGTTGTCGTTATTATGTCCTTGTTATAAATTATGTTGCATAAAAGATGAAAATGTTAAGCTGTTGCACATGATATTTATTAAATGATTTACTTAATCATAATGTCCTGCAGTCAGCTTATTGCTGCTTTATGTTTCTTCTGAACTGCTGTGGCGTCTGCCCGGTGCGCAGTTTGAAGTAGCGGCAGAAGAATGATTCGTCGCTGAAGTTGAAGTCCCACGACAGCTGCTTTACGCTTTTCTCGCTTGTGCGCAACTGCAGTTTTATCTGTGTCGTTACATATTGGTCGATGATGTTCTTTGTTGTATATCCCGTCATTTGTCTGACGATGGTGTTTAGATATTTGGATGTGATGTTCAGACGGTCGGAATAAAACACCACATCATGCGATTTCATGTAGTTTCGTTCAAGGTCTTCCATGAACATATTGAACAGTTCGTTGGTGCGGCGCGATCCTTTGCCCTCAGGCTCCTCGTGCCTGTGGCGCACCATCCAGTCATAAAATCCAAGAAAGAAGGCTTTTAGCTGATACAGTACAAGCTGGTCGAGGCACATGCATTCGGTCTGTTGAAAATACAGTCGCAACAGACTGAACATATTTTCTATTATCAGCGTAACCACCTGTTTGTCAGTTCTGCATCTGTCTTTGCGCAACAGTGAGTAGACGGTTTGCTCCAGTTGCAGACTCGCTTCCCTTAACAGTATCTTGTCGTAGCGTAGCATTTCCACAGCAAAGTCGTCAGACACATCATGGAGCATCACCACATCGTTTGGAAAAAGCGTTATCACGGCATCCTGTTTCAGATGCCAGTCCTTAAAGTCGATGCGCATTGACGCAGTGCCGCCTTTACATAATATTATTGCACCATAGTCAATGGCGTTCGATTCCCCTTCAAGTTCTTTCAGCGCTGTGGTGCAGAGCTGTGCCTTTTCAGATGCAAATGTTTCAAACTTCATGCTCTTAAATATACCGTTATTTATATGTTCAAAAATATATAAATCTCCGTTTTTGTCTGCAAATATCGCTATAAAGAGTGACAAAACACTGCTTTTGTTCCGAAAAGTCCCATTTCTCGCGAAAAAATTAAAATCGTTTAGTTGTTAAATAGTCCTAACTTTGCACCCGATTTCAGATATGTATCAGGATTAATAAACATTAAGCGAAATATAAAAAAGTGATGATTAGATCTAAATTTGTTTATGCCGTATTGTCCGGCGCGCTGCTTTTTTCTTCAACAGAAGCATTGGCACAGACACAGCGCGCAATGACGGTAAGCGAGTTGTTTTCTCTTGTTGAGACGGGCAGCAGACAGTTGCGCGCCCAGAAGTCGGAAGTTGACGTGGCACATCATGCCATTTCTGAGGCAAAGAGTCAGCGTCTGCCCGACATCAACGCATCGCTGTCGGTAAGCTACAATGGTAACGTGCTTATGACCGACCGCGATTTCAGCAATGCCAAAGGCATCACCCAACCGCATTTCGGCAACAGTTTTGCGCTCGAGGCTCAGCAGGTGCTTTATGCAGGAGGTGCCGTCAACACAGGCATACGCCTTGCCGAACTTCAGAAAGAACAGGCAGAGACAGGCGTTGCCCTCAGCCGCAGTCAGCAGCGTTTCATGGCTCTCGGCCAGTATCTCGACTTGGTTAAGCTGTCAAACGGAATGAAAGTTTATAACAGCAACATCGCGCTGACCGAAAAACTTATTGCCGATATAAAGGCAAAACACGAAGAGGGTGTGGCACTTCGCAATGACGTTACACGATATGAACTGCAGATGGAGTCGCTCAAACTCGGACTGCGCAAGTTGCAGGATCAGCGCAGCGTGCTTAACCATCAGCTCTGTAACACCCTCGGACTTACTTCGGATGTTGTAATCATGCCCGACACAACAGAACTTAAGACAGCCGCTGACGACGGCAACGAGGCCGACTGGCAGAGCCGTGCGTCAGTTTCGTCACCTATGCTTCGCCAGTCGAAACTCGGTATAGAGATGGCTCAGCAGCAGCTGCGCATGGCAAAGAGCGACCTTATGCCTAAAGTCGTGGTGTTTGCAACCGACAATTTCAGCGGTCCGTTCACATACGACCTGCCGCCTATTGACAACAACTTCAACATCTGGTATGTTGGTATCGGAATTAAATATTCGCTCAGCTCGCTGTTCAAGGGCAACAAGACGGTGCGCAAAGCTAAGGCACAGATTGTGCAGAGCAACGAGAATCATGCCGTAACCGCAGAGAGTGTTGACAACCAGATGCAGCAGGCATACACACTTTACCGCCAGTCGTTTGTCGAACTGCGCACACAGCAGAAGAGCGTAGAACTTGCAACTCAGAACTATCAGGTGGTCAGCGACCGCTATCTTAGTCAGATGGCGCTGATAACTGATATGGTTGACGCGTCGAACATAAAGCTTAACGCCGAACTTCAGGAGGTTGACGCACGCATCGGCACTATCTACGCATACTATAAAATGAAATACATTGCAGGCGAAATCTGATTAAACACTTATCCTAAAAATATAAAACAACAATATCGTCAGCACCGCAATTTATTTGCGCAAAGCATGTTGCGGGGCTGTAGGAATAAATAAAAACATACATAAAAAATGAACAACAAGAAACTTATAAAAAGAATATATAACGTGGTAATCGTGCTGCTGCTCATCGGAGCAATAGCGTATGTAGTAACACGCTTTGTACATCCGGCAAACACAGAATATACTGACGACGCACAGGTGCAGCGCCACATAACACCGATAAACACCCGTGTGCAGGGATTTATCAAGGAGATACGCTTTGAGGAGTATCAGCACGTGAAGAAGGGTGACACGCTCGTTATCATCGAAGATGCCGAATATCGTCTTCAGCTTGCTCAGGCTGAGGCCAACTATCGCGGCTCACGTTCGGGCTCTTCTGCCATATCAGCCGGAATGAACACCACGACGAGCAACGTGAGAGTGGCTTCTGCAGGCATAGAGGAGGCTAAAGCCGACATGGACAACGCCCGCCGCGACTATGAGCGCTATGCTTCATTGCTGAAGAAAGACGCTGTTACCCGACAGCAGTATGACAACGCGCTGACAAGATATAAGGCTGCGAAGGCGCGTTATGAGCAGGCAAGCGCAAGTCGCCGTTCAACATCGCTCGTAAAGAACGAGCAGGCTCACCGTCTGAGTCAGAACACTGCAGGTGTAAGCGTTGCCGAGGCTGCCGTAAATCTTGCCCGTCTGAACCTTTCATATACAGTTATCGTGGCTACATGCGACGGTGTTATGGGCCGCAAGGACATTCATGTAGGTCAGCTTGTTCAGCCTGGACAGATGCTTGCGCGCATTGTTGATGATGATCAGGTATGGGTTATTGCCAACTATCGTGAAACACAGCTGAAGAATATCTCTGTAGGCGACCCCGTAGAGTTTACGGCCGATGCCATTCCGGGCGTTACATATAAAGGTGTGGTAGAGTCGTTCAGCCCTGCCACAGGCTCAGCTTATTCTATGGTTCCTGCCGACAATGCCACAGGCAACTTCGTTAAGGTTGAGCAGCGCGTGCCGGTGCGTATAGCCATTGTAGGAAAGAACAGTGCCGCCGACCTGAAGAAACTTCTTGCCGGACTGAATGTTGAAACATTGGTAATGTATAAGTAATATGCCGCCGATTCCTACAGGACCATTCACGATGCCGATGATGAACGGCTTCGTGCCCAAGAAAATACAGCCATGGATATATGTCCTCTTCGCCTTCCTGTTTCAGTTGGCGGGAGGCATGTATGCCGGGGCCATGCCTCATGTCATGGGCGATATATGCATCATGCGTGAGGATGTTACAATGATTGTGCTGTGCGGCGTTATAGGCGTTAATATGCCTTTCCCGTTCCTTTTCCGTTTCAAGTTCAGGTTCACCAACCGCCAGCTGCTCATCACGGTAGCTCTCGTTATAGCCGCATGCAACTGGCTGTGCATGCACACCGAGTCGGTGCCCGTGTTGTGCCTCCTCTCTTATATCGCAGGCTTCTTTAAGCTATGCGGAACGTTCGAGTGTATGTCTAACATTCAGTTGTGGATGACGTCAAAGCGCGACTTCACCATATTCTTCCCATTGCTCTATTGCATCGTGTTGGGTGATATGAGTCTGTCGCCGTGGATAACCGTACAGCTCACATATATATTCCAAAGCTGGTATGCCATGCACTGGGCTATGATTGGAGCAATGCTTCTCATTGTGCTTTTGGTGTATGTGCTCACTCACGACTTCCGCTTCATGAAGCCGCTGCCGCTGATAAGTCTCGACTGGCTTGGATGTTTCCTTTGGTCAATACTCCTTGTCGAGATTGTGTTCTTGTTTAATTACGGAGAGTTCTACAACTGGTGGGACGGCCGTCCGTTCCGTGTGGTTACGTTCATGGTGCCCGTAACGTTCTATTTTGCGCTGCAGCGCATGCGCCACATACGCCACCCATATATAGCTCCCGAAGCGTGGCTCTATAAGCGACTGCTGCCTCTGCTTGCAGTGTTTGCGCTGGTTGAGCTTATCAATTCGACTCCAAAGATATTGCAGAACACGTTTACGTCGGGCGTTCTTCATTTTGGCGCAATATCCACGTCAGTGTTCTATCTTGTCGAGTGGGTGGGCCCTATATGCGGATGTATGTTTGTGATGTTCTGGATTAAGGTGCTGAAGCAGAAGTTCACCCGTCTGCTAACCGTGGGACTTATAGCCCTGCTGGCTTATGAGGTGCAGATGTATCTTATGATAACGCCCGGTCTTGACATCGCGAGCTTCTATCTTCCTATATTTTGCAGAACCTTCGGCGTGTCGATATTCTTCACGGCGCTGACCATATATCTTGAGGAGCTTATGCCGTTTCAGCATTTCTTCATGGGACTTACCATGGCAGGATTTATCCGCAACGGTGTTGTCGACACAATATGTTCGGGCATATACAGTTTCTCGCTCAGGCATCACATCGCCGAAAACTTTGCGCGCGCCATGCCTTATGATGCCACGCAGGTTATACTTGTCAGCTTGAAACAGCTGTTCGGCGTTACATGTATTATAGCTACAGTTGTGCTGCTCATCTTCCTTGTATGGGACATTCAGCCCGTAAGAGAAACTCTGAAGAAGATGCCTTACTGGAGCGTTGTTGGGCGATTGATACGCAGACAGATGTCTTCGGGCAAATAGGAAAGTGCCTCATAGGTAACCATAATGATAAAAAGCGGCGGCAGTGCGCTGAATATTCGGGAAAAATGTGTATGTTTGCAGAAAATAGTTACACGCTTATGTTTACTACTACCGAATTTATTCTGCGTATTGCCGTCGCCGGCGTTCTTGGCGCTGCTGTCGGCTTGGAGCGTGAACTGCGTGCCAAGGAAGCCGGTACGCGTACACATTTTCTTGTGTCTATGGGATCGGCCCTTTTCACCATCCTTTCGCAATACGGCTTCAACGAGTCACTGAAGCTCTACGAATCGCTTGCCTCTTTCGACCCTTCGCGTATAGCGGCGCAGGTGGTTACAGGTATCGGTTTTATTGGTGCCGGCACCATAATATTTCAGAAGCACGTTGTCAAGGGACTAACCACGGCTGCCGGTCTTTGGGTAACAGCCGCCATCGGCATGACCGCCGCCACCGGACTTTATGCCCTCGCCATTGGCAGCACGGTGCTTGTGTTGTGCTGTCTTGAGCTGTTTACCTACGTGATACGCCGTTTCGGAATGAAAAAGATTGTTGTTACGTTTTCCACGCATAGCCATGAAAATGTACGGCAGTTGCTCAGCGAACTGCAGGCTGAAGGCATTGATTTTGACAATTACGAGATGAAACAAAACGTAATAGACGGCGAACGGCAGTATGAGGTTACGCTCGAACTGAAACTCCGCCGCAGAAATTACCGTAGCCGGATATTCGATTTTGTGAAGGAGTTTAATGGAGTAAGTATCGAACTTATAGAATAGCCGGCAAGATGCTGCTTATGGCGGTTATCTGTTTTTAATCATAAAGGACAGTCAGAAGCTGTCCTTTTTTTATTGCATAATTAAACTTAGGCAGAATATTAACTACGAATATTAGTTAAATGGCGCGGACTTAGTGTTAACAGACTAAGTCTTTTAGTTAAATATGCAGTCGTTTAACTTTTATTAATGCTATTGTTGTTGTGATAACTAATATATTTAGTTCCTTTGTTACGGCCAATGGGCATAAAGATATTAAATCATTGACCAGCATTATTGTTGATTTAGAAAGACAAAAACATAACGAATTATGAATATACGGACAATATTAGTAGCCATATTGTTGGCTTTAGGCATTACTGAAATCAAGGCACAGCAAACCCATGTTATCGAACCGGCTGTTATGGAAGTAAACTATCACGTTATTTTTGGGCATAATTATGACGATTATGCACTTAGGATAGGAAAGAACGTAAGCCAGTTTTTCAGTTATAACAAACTTAGGTTTGATTCTCTCAGCAACAGCGATGAGGCGTCGTCAATGATTATTGTTAACGAGATGTTAGAGAAATCAAAAAAATTGAATGAAAACAAGGATGTGCCTATAGTAGAAAGTCCGGGTTACGGAGATTATCTCTACACCGGCTTGTGTAAAGACAGCATAAGCGTCTATTGCCAGATAATGTTCAATAACTTCCGTATAGTTGAGCCAAATCCTGTGCTTAACTGGAATATATGTGAAGACAGCACTCGCCAGATTATGGGATTCACCTGCCATCTTGCCACTGTGAATTTCCGTGGCAGATTGTGGAAGGCATGGTATACCGAAGAAATTCCTGTTATGCAAGGCCCTTGGAAACTGCACGGTCTGCCGGGCCTGATACTATGTGCCGAGGTCGACGGCTTCGTAAGCTTTACGGCTGTGGGCATCAAGACCGATAACGTTACTCCTGTAACCTTTTATAACTTCTGGAGAGAAAAGTTCGAAGACATAGAACGCACGAAATACTTGAAGAAAATGAAGACATCTTATCCTAAGGGTACAAAAATAAATGTTTTAGAGTTGGAATGAAACATTGTATACTCTTTTTCTTTTTAATCCTTTGCTCCATATCAGTTGAGGCTCAGGTAGATGTCAGCGGCACTGTGACCGACGCTGAAGGTAAGCCATTGCCAAACATCATAATAAAGAATGTGGATGCAGTGACCAAAAAGATGAATGGCTACACCACTACTGACGATAAAGGGTGGTGGAGCATAAAGGCTAAGGCAGGTTCGGTGCTTCAGTTTTCGGCTATAGGCTTCAAGAAGCATGAACTTACCGTAAAGGTCGGCATGGGCGAGCAGCATGTAGTGCTTGAAGACAATGCCGTGGCACTGAAAGAAATCACCGTTAAGGCCGCTCCCGTACATATTTCAGGCGACACAATAAAGTATCTGCTGTCGACATTTGCCAAACCCGAAGACCGCACACTGGCAGACGTATTGACGCGCGTGCCCGGTTTTGAGGTGAACAAGGACAACGGGCAGATATCCTATGAGGGCAAGAACATCAGCAATTTCTATATAGAAGGAATGGATCTGATGGGCGGAAAGTATGGTGTGGCCACCAAGTCGCTGCCGCAGCAGGATGTGGCTTCGGTTGAGGTGATGAAGCACCACCAGCCAATCCGTGTGCTCGACGACTTTACATATTCAGACGAGAGTGCCATAAACATAAAGATGAAGAAGGGTGCGCACGAACACTGGACGGGAACGTTCAACGGCGGGGGCGGCTTTGGCGGTTATGGCGGACTGTGGAATATTGAAACTTTTGCCATGCGCCTGAAGTCAAACTGGCAGACGCTTATCACATATAAGACAAATAACACGGGTAACGATATTCTGAGTGAAACCAAGCCGTTGTTCTCTTTCGGTGAGCTTGACAACAAACTGAAGCCGCTGATAGAACTGCCTGCGCCTTCTGCGGAAAAACTGAAACAGCGCTCGCTCTTTAACCGCACTCATGCAGCTACCGTAAACACGCTGGTCAGGCTGACTGACAACTCGCAGATGAATGTGCAGGTAACGTATGTTCACGACCGTCAGGAAGCTTATGCACGGCGCACGTCGGAGTATTTTGTAAATACAGGCAACCGTGTCATTGACAACACAAAGCAATATATGGAGAAGACCGACAGGCTGTCGGCCAAGCTGAAATACGAGAACAACAGCGGCAGGCAATATGTAAAGAACGAACTGTCGGGCGACTTTAATTGGGACCGCCAGTGGCTTACGGAGCAGGGCACCAGTCCCCACGACATGGAGGGGCGCTTGCCCGAATATACACTGAAAGACAACTTTATGTATGTGCGCCGTCTTGGCAGCAAACTGATTACGGTGGAGTCGAAGAACATAATGCAGGTGCGTCCAAACGGACTTGATGTGGACGACATGCAGCAGGACATAAACCAGCACTATTATGAAACCGACACACATCTTACGGGCAGTTTCCGTCTTGGCAAGTTTATCGTTTCCGGCAATGCTGGCGTCAACGCAGCTTACTATGATTTCTCGTCACATCTTAAAGGCCTTTCCGACAGCCTCGGCCTGTATGCCGGCAGCAGCCGCTTTTCGCTGTTCCGCGTATATGCCACGCCGTGTATAGAATATAAGCAACTTACAGATTTTGATTTTCGTCTTACCGGCGAGGTGTCTTACAGCCGTTACAGCTATTCTTTTGACAACGGATATTCGCGTGTGCTGTTCTCGCCCGAGTTGAGCGTAAGCTGGCGCGTGTCGCCGCGCTGGCGTCTGCGTGTCAATGCCGGTATCAGCAGTGACGAGGTTGACGTCAATCAGTTTTATCCCACTATGGTGTTGCAGGACTATCAGTATATCAGCCGCGGCTTTGCCGACTATCGTGTGGGACGTGCCAAAAGCGTAGGACTTGGCTCAATTTATAGTAATGCAATCAACGGCACACATTTCATCCTTAATGTCAACAGGATTTACGGCTCCACGCCATACACCACATCACAGGAATATTCAGGTGAGTATATTATCCTTTCGCTGCAGCCGCAGCAGACTAAATATGACTCATGGATGGTTATGATGATGGTGTCGCAGGGCATCAGTTTCATAAAAAGCACGCTGAGAGTTAGGGCACTGTACAATGCCAGAAACTCAGACATAATGCAGAACGGCGAACGGATGCCTTTCGACACAAAGATACTTAACCTTACGGCAGGACTTGTTACATCGGTTATCCCTACTGTAGATTTAAGTTACAACTTGTCTTTCATGTGCAACAACATGGATATGTCTGGCCTCGGCTCATCGTCGACAATTAATAGCTGGAAACATGAGGCAAAGGTATATGTGCCGGTGTTTAAGATGATTGGCATAGAGGCAACGGCTGAATATTATCACAATCAGGTGGCTGCAAGCCGTTATAAGGATATTATGTTTGCAGATGCCGCGCTGAAATTTAAGCTCAAGCATTTTGACGTTACGCTGGCTCTCAACAACATTCTCAACAATAAGACTTATGCATATGCTGTTAACAGCGACCTCATGCGCAGCACCAGCAGTCAGAATGTGCGTGGAAGGGAGCTTATGCTTAGCGTATATTTCAAGCCGTGATTATTCGGTCTTAATTGTTCTGGGGTTAAGTGAAAAATCAAACTAAAAATAATTTTCTTAAAAACTCATCACTCGTCACATTGGCATGTAAGGTGTTGAATGTCAATAAAATAGAGTGAAGGTGTGTCAAAAAGCACACCTTCTTTTTTTTGTAATGACAGCCGTAAAGATGCGTTTTTCATTGATATTTGCTTGCAGTTATGGTTGTTTTTCATATCTTTACGCCGTGAACCAATAACATCATTACTATGAGCAGAATAAAAGAGGCGGCCATCATCGCCGTAGGCATTATCGTTTTGGGACTGTGTGTCAAGTCGGGGCTTGACAGCTTTTCAGACAAGGACCGCAAGGTTACAGTGAAGGGACTTTCAGAGCGCGAGGTTGAGGCCGACAAGGTGACGTGGCCTATACTGACGAAGGAAATCGGCGACGACCTGCCGGTGCTTTACACGCGCATCAACGCCACAACAGCCAAGGTTAAGGCGTTTCTCAAGCAGAGTGGCATAAAGGACTCTGAAATCAGCGTCAATGCGCCCGTGGTGGTAGACATGAACGCCGAACGTTACGGAGTGCAGAACCATGACTACCGTTACAACATAACGTCGACAATCACGGTGACGTCGCGCAACGTCAAGCTGGTGCGTTCAATCATTGCGCGCCAGGGAGAGCTGCTGAAGCAGGGCGTGGCCGTTGTCGACGGCGGTTACGGCAACGGCGTTGTGTATGAGTACGTATCGTTCCAGCAGATGAAGCCGAAGATGATGCAGGAGGCCATCAAGAACGCCGAACAGACGGCAAAGCAGTTTGCCGAGAACAGCGACAGCAAGCTTGGGAAGATACTCGACGCCGGGCAGGGGCAGTTCTCTATAACCGACCGTGACGGCAATACGCCGTACATAAAGAAGCTGCGCGTGGTGTCAACAGTGACGTATTCGCTCAAGGACTGACTCCAGGCGGTGTTGCGTTGCGGCTGTAAACATACAGGGATGCAAGTGTTCTTGCATCCCTGTTGTGTTTATTGGTACGGCTGGCAGTGCGCCGGTGTCATTTGACGACGAACTTCCTGACGCTTGTGCCTGCTGCCGTTGTTACCTTTGCCATGTACACGCCCGGTGTGAGAGACGACAGGTCGCAGGTCAGTTCATGCCCGTTGGCCTTGCCGGTGTACACCGTTGCGCCTGAAGTGGAGTAGACAGACACGCCGGTTATCGTGCTTTCTCCGCAGCTTACGTGGAGCGTGCTGCCGTCAATGTTCATGCTTGCGCCTGACGTGTCGCCGCCGTCAGTCACGGTGTTGATGCCGGCGCTGATGTTGCTTACGAACATGCGGATGCCTGCTGTGCCAAAACCTGCTCCTGCCCAGTTGATGGCGTTGTAGTCGTTTTCACCTAAAGAAACCACTGTGTACATCTGGTTGGGCATTGTCTTGTCGACGGCTATGCCGTAGCCGTAGTATGAAATGCCTACCATGTAGTCGCCTTTATCAAGGTTGAGCGTCTCCTGCAATGGATAGTAATGCATGCCGCGGCCTGTGCCTTGGTTGTGTGTGCCGAAGTAAATCTGCTTCTCTAACTGGTAATATCCGTTCTCGTCGGGAGCGGTTTCGGCGTCCCATTTCCATACGAATATGCCTATTTTGTCGCCTTCAATGCGTCCCCATGCAACAGAAACGGAGTCAAGCGCAACAGGATTTGACACGTGGAAGGTGTTGGCTATGAGTATGCTGCCGAGGTTGTCCGCGCCAACAGAGTTCTTGTCTATGTACATCGCGGGCGTTGTGTGGTCGTAGGCGAACTCGTATTCTGTCACCGTCACTTGTGCCGAAGCGGTGTTGTCGCCGGGGTCTTCGTCTTCTTGGCCGGTTATTGCCGCCGTTGCAGTCAGTGTCGATTTTGTCGTAGTGGCGTTGATGTCGGTGGTCAGTTCTATTGTCAGAGTTTCGCTTTTTCCCTGTGCAAGGTTCTCAAACGTAGCGGTGCCTACCGTTATGCCGTCGAAGCTTAGCGTCACTGTGCCAGATACTTCGTTGCTGCCGATGTTCGTCACCTGCGTCTTTATCGGCATGCCGTCAATCAGTCTCAATGGCAGGTAGGTAGGCAACGGTGTGGGGAAGCTTACCGCCACGTCGTAATTCGTGCCCGTAGCTTTGGCCGGTACGATGTCGGTCATGGCTGTTGTGGGCGCTGTTTTGTCCGTTGTGGGCTGTTCCCCGGCCAGCTGTGGCCTTTCCGGCTGGGCCTGTGCGGCCATGCACAGTGCCATGCCTATTATTGAAGCTGTAAATCTTTTCATAGGTTGGATGTTTTGGTTTGTTTGTTATTTTGAGTAAGCCGAAGTTATGTCAGGCTTTTTCCAAAAATCGACTGGTGCGCCGCAAAAGAGCACCAGCCGATTTTTAAGTTAGAATAAGATGCTTGTCTGTTGTCCCGTTATTTTACGACAAACTTCAATGTCTCGGCCTTGCCGTCAACTGTCACCTTTGCGAAGTATATGCCCGGTGCGTAGCTTGAAACGTTGCAAGAGTAGCTGTTGCCGTTGACGTTGGCTGTGTGCATAACCGCGCCGGATGTAGAATAGATTGCCACATTGGTAATCTGGCCTTCGCCTGCGGTGATGTTCAGGTTCTCGCTTGCCGGGTTGGGATAGAGGCTGAGCGATGCGCTGCCGCTTTCTACAGAACTGATCGATGTGCCGTCGTCTTCAGCAAGGATTGCGCGTATTGCGGCTGTTCCGGGAGCTCCATACGATCTGTCTACGGCTACGCGTGAATAGTTGACACCCCAATCGCCAATCAGGTAGAACTGTCCGGGCGTTTTCCTGTCGGTTGCCAACGGATAACCCGTTGTGACGCCTGCTGAAATGAGGTAGTCGCCGGCCGGAAGCGTAACGTCGTCGTTGATAAGATAATCCTCCTGGCCCAAGTCATAGCTCTTGTTAACCTTTGTGGTGTAGACTGTTGTGGTTTCGGGGAGCGGATAATATCCGTTGTCGTCGGTCTCCGGGTTAGTCCATTTGTAGACTGTCAGGTCTACCTCCAACTCACCTACTGTGCCCCATCCTACAGATACGCCTTTCAGTTTGGCGTCATTGTTGAGGTGAAATATTATTCCGGCCTCGAACTCTCCTCCGTTGACACCGACTGTTGCCACTTCGCGGTTGTCGGGCTGTCCGCCGTAGTATGTGCCGTCGGCGATTTTGTCATACGCCATGAGGTCTTCCGTAATGAGTATGTCCACGTTTTCGCTGTTGTCGTAAAGGTATTCTTCAGGTTCGCCTTCGGTTTGTGCGACGATGTTTATTGTGTTCGTGCCTATTTCGCCGTCAATTGTCGCGTAAACGACAACGTCTTTTGTCTCGCCTGTAGGAATGTCGGTAAATGAGCCTTCGCCGATTACATTGCCGTTGATACTCATGGTTACCTTGCCTGAAGCGGCTGCTGAACCGTTGTTGGTTACGGGAACTCTTGCTTCGAACTCTCCGGTCTGCGTCTTCGGAACTCGTGTCGGGAGATAGCCTACGGAGCCTATCTTAACGTTGTGTTCGATTAATTCTGTTATCGATACGTCGCGCAGATAGAACGTGAAGCCTTGGTTGATGTAGTCCATCTGGAATGCGAACTGGTACAGTCCGTCGCTTGGAACGGTGAACTCAAAGCCAGTCTCCCCGAAGTCTTCATCGGAGTAGTCGTTTGTCTGCTGTTTGATTATTTTCCATGTAGAGGGGTCTTCACCGTTGGGCCCGCACATAATCTTGTAGTTCTCCTTGAAGGTGTATATGCCATAGTAGTCCATTCCGGCCCTGCGGTTGTAGTTCAGACGGTAGGTCTTGCCGGCCTTGAGCTGTATGCCGCGTGATACGAGCGGAGTGGTGGTGATGGCCTGGTAAGCCTCTACTGTGGTGTTGTATGACCAGCCCTCGGGTCCGTACCAGTAGTAGCGGCCGTTGTCGCTGTTTGTGAAGTCTGAGATGAACGGCAGCTTGGCTTCTTCGAAGTTCACGAACGAGGCGAAGTCGCTGTTGTTTTCAGTGTTTACCTCTTCAACACCGCTTTCCGATGTTACGTATGTGGCATTGACCGTTATGGAGTACAGCCTGCCCGCTTCTTTGAAGTAGTCTCTCTTGCCTTCAGGTATTTCGAGCGATACGGTGGCATTGCCGTTCGCGGGTATTTCCACTTCAAAGTTGTCGGAAACAAATTCGTCGCCTACGCAAACGGCCGTAAGGTTGAAGCTGTTGACGGGGCCTGAACCGATGTTGCTTACCTGTACGTCGATTTTGTCAAATTCTACGCCGCAGGCTGATGTGGGAACAACTACCTTGTCTATCCTCAAATCAGGCACGCCCTTGTTTGAGCCTTCGTATATCTTTACGTTCAAGATGTCCGTACAAGGCATGTCGGCGCCTGTAGGACAAGCGTGGAACGCGAAATAATAGTTGCCGTCGTCCGGAGTCTCGAATTCTATGGCATCGACGAGCTGTGCCACGGTAGCGTAGTCGGAGAAAGTCTTAAGCACTGTCATCTCTTTGACATCGTTTGTTTTTCCGAAAAGGACTTCAAACTTGTCTTTGGGGTCGTTCAGCATTGAACGGTATGTTATTTCGATGGTGTTTGTTCCGGCTGCAAGTGTAATAGGAGACGCCGTAACCAAGTAGTCGTTGTAGCAGTTCCAGCTGTACGCCCTGCCTGTTTCTATTTGCCACCTGTAGTTGTCGTTGTCAGCGTCGATAGAGTTCCATTCGGCTTTGTCTTCCTCCTCGGTGAAGTCGCAAGTATAAGGTGCCGGTATGGCGGTGCTGGTGTTCATGACATATTTTGTATACCTGTTCGATTCGAGCACAAGCGCTTCGCCTTCACCCTGCACCGACACTTCTATTTTGTGGCTGCCGCTTTTCGAGAGGTCGGCCTTTGTATTGAATGTGTATGTAACCATGCCGCCCTTTGCGGGTATTTCAAGGTCGGCCATTTCGGTTACGGGGGCGCCGTCGTCAATGCGGTAGGTGGCGATGATGTGGCTGCAAGGCTCTGAGCCCCAGTTCCTTATCGTCATCGACACTGTTTCCTCGTCGGTCAGTTCGCCGTTCAAAGGCGACGGAGCGTCGGTCACGCGCAGGTCGATGTTCGAGTTTGCCGTAAGCGAACTCATGTCGCTGGGCACGCCCGAGATGGTTACCTGTACGGTGAAGATGTATTCATAGCCGCCTACGAATGTCACGTCGTCTCCGTGAGAGTCGGTGTCGGCCCTTACCATATACAGCTTTTCTTCCTCATTGGGCGTGGGGTTGACTACGAGGAAGTCGTATTTCCCGGCCGGGATTTCTATCGACGCCTCGCCGCCCGTTTGCAGGAAACCTTTTTCCGGGGTGGCGCCTTCAGGTATTACATAAGTGGTCTTTGCGAACACTTCCTGATACCCCACGCTGTTGTCGCAGAAGTCGTTTTCTATTTCGCATTTATTGTCAAGCCATACTTCAAAGCCGTCTCCTTTGCCCCAGTCGCTCAATACCATGAGCGTTATCTTGGCCTTGTCGCTGTCAATACGCCTTACGCCGGTAAGCTTCAGCGTTGTGTTTGTCTGCGGGTTGGCGTTCCATAGCATCTGGTCTTTCGCCGATGCAACGTTGCCCGGCCTTACGATAGCTTTTGTAAGCCTTCCGTCCGCCGTGATTGCGCTATTGTCCTTGCGGACAACGGTGTTCTCCACTGAAGTAGTTTTTCGTTTTTCACCCCCCCCCTTTTGGTATTGTGGCAAGGTGGAAACCGTGTTTTGGGCGAATGCCGTCAAGCCCAAAGACGCAAATAAAATTAAGAATAAATGCTTCATAATAAAAAAGGGTTCATCCGACATTTCGCGTGATAGTTGTTAATTAACGAAGAAAACCGCTGAAC
>ENA-ORRI01000333-ORRI01000333.1-human-gut-metagenome-genome-assembly--contig:-NODE-333-length-25972-cov-4.20612_pt1 | contig 25972 bp, 19 predicted proteins | sample MGYA00242172_ERZ509128 | MGnify/ENA primary metagenome ERZ509128 (study PRJEB26280, sample SAMEA2338623) | human gut metagenome | biome: human gut; feature: human-associated habitat; material: faeces... | reverse complement strand
ACCCCGGCAGCTCCGCAGGGCGGCGATGCATAGCCACCCGGCTTCGGCCCGGCGGCGAAGGAGGGCTGCATTGCCGCTCCGGAGGGCTGCCGGCCCTTGACCCCGGCCCAACCCCAGAATCCCGGCCCCAGGCCCCGGAGGCCCAGCCTCTGAGCCCCGAACCGGACCGGACGCCGGACGCCGGACGCCGGACCCGGCTCCCGGTCTCCGATAGGACTCCGGGCCCGAGACCCGAAATCCGAACCCCAATTTGCTTATTCAACCTAAGAACCCAGGTAAAAACATGACCAACTTCAGAAAACTGCTCTCGCTGCTGGCTGCCGGCCTTGTCTGCTGGTGCCCGCTGCAGGCCCAGGAGGAGGGCTTCGACCTCACGTCGCAGCGCTCCGAATCGCAGGACGTACGCAAAGTCCCCGGCCACGTGGTCGACCACGGCGGCATCATCATCAACCCCACGCCTCACAGCCTCGAGGTCAACGCCGCACAGCGGCTCGACCTTTCGCGCGGCGTTGCCGTGAAGGACCGCCGCAAGGCCTTCTCCGAGGACGTGGACTTTCTCAAAGCCAATCGCCGCGGTCCCGTGGTCGACATCGACTTCGGCGCCAAGGCGGCCGCCCGCGCGGGCGTGAAGCCCCTCTCGGGAGCCTACGCACTGAGCGTCGGTGAGAAGGACATTACGATTGTGGGCTACGACGAGCGGGGTGCCTTCTACGGCATCCAGACGCTCCGGCAGCTGGTCGCTTCGCCCGCTGCGGCCGGCGGTACGCTCCCCGCGGTGGAGGTCAACGACTATCCCGACCTGCCGCTGCGCGGCGTGGTCGAGGGCTTCTACGGAACCCCCTGGTCGCATGAGGTGCGCCTCTCGCTCATCGACTTCTACGGCCGCTTCAAGATGAACTGCTACATCTACGGCCCGAAGGACGACCCCTACCACAGCTGCCCCAACTGGCGGCTGCCCTATCCCGAGAAGGAGGCGGGCAACATCCGCGAGCTGGTCGAGGCGTGCCGCCGCAACCGCGTCGACTTCGTCTGGGCCATCCACCCGGGACAGGACATCAAGTGGAACGAGGAGGACTACGCCAATCTGGTGCGCAAGTTCGAGTGGATGTACGACCTCGGCGTCCGTTCGTTCGCCATCTTCTTCGACGACATCTCGGGTGAGGGTACCAACCCCGAGCGGCAGACCGAGCTGCTCAACCGTCTCAACGAGGAGTTCGTCCGGGTGAAGGGCGACGTGACGCCGCTGACGGTCTGCCCGACCGACTACTCGAAGCTCTGGGCCAACCCCACGCCGCAGGGCAGCCTGGCCATCTACGGCCGGACGCTCGACCCCTCGGTGGCGGTCTTCTGGACGGGCGACGTCGTCTGCAGCGACCTCACGCCCGAGACGTTGGAGTGGGTCAATTCGCGCATCCGCCGGCCGGCCTTCTACTGGTGGAATTACCCGGTGACGGACTACGTGCGCCACATCCTGATGCAGGGCCCCGTCTACGGCCTCGATACGACGCTCACGGCCGATGACCTGTGCGGTCTGGTGAGCAACCCCATGGAGCACGGCGAGGCCTCGAAGCTGGCTCTCTACGGCGTGGCCGACTATACGTGGAACGTCGCCGCCTACAACCCCATCGACAACTGGGAGCGCGGCCTTGCGCTCCTTGCGCCCGAGGTGCGCGACGCCTACCGCACCTTCGCCATCCATTCGTGCGATACGGAGACGGGCTACCGCCGCGACGAGTCGTGGGAGACCGAGACCTTCCGTCTGGCCGACCGTACGCCCGAGCGGGCTGCGGCGCTGCGTGCCGAGCTGGAGCGCGTCGTGCGCGTGCCGGCCCGGATGGAGCAGTGCGCCAACAAGGAGCTGCTGGCGGAGCTGCGGCCGTGGCTCGTCGAGTTCGGCAAGCTGGGCGAGCGCTGCCTGCGCGCCCTCGATTTGATGGAGCTCTATGCCGGCGGTGACGATGCCGCCTTCTGGGCCTCCTACGTCGCCAACCGCATGACGCCCGACCAGATGAAGGCCTACGAGGCCCACAAGTCGGGCACGATGAAGCTCCAGCCCTTCTACGAGCAGGCGATGGACGACATGGCCTCGGGCCTCTTCGAGCGGCTCACGGGCGAGAAACCCGCCGGGTGCAAGGGTATCGGGTCGTTCCAGAACCTGCGCACGACGCTCAGCAAGCTGATGTTCGACCACGACTCGACGACGCACTACACGTCGGGCGTCTCGCAGCAGGATGGCGACTGGATTGGCGCCGACCTGGGCTGCGTGCGCGACGTGCACGAGGTGGCCATCCTCCAGGGCCGCAACTCGGTCGACGACGTCGACTTCTTCGACCATGCGCTGGTCGAGGCCTCGGTGGACGGCCGGCAGTGGACGGCGCTGGGCGACAGCCTCCGCACGGTCTACGACATCCTCTGGACGGGTGAGCCGGTGCCGGCACGTTACGTGCGCCTGCGCCGCCTGGAGTCGCCCCGCACGCACTGGGCCTCGGTGCGTTCGTTCGAGGTGAACCCCGTGCGGGCCGAGCGGCTCGGCTTCGAGGTCGAGGCCGACGACCTGACGGCGGCGCTCTACGCCTTCGACCGCAACCCGTCGACCTCGTTCCTGCTCGACGGCGCGCTCCGCTTCGGGGTGCCTGCCGGTGCGAAGGGGTATACGATGCTCCTGCAGCCGGATGCCGATGCTGCGCCCGCGAGCGTGCGTCAGTATGCGGCCGACGGAACGCTGCTGTCCGAGACGCACGTCGATGCACCCCTCTTCCGCCTGACGCTTGAGTCGGGAGCCGCCCGCGTCGAGCTGGAGGGCGCCCTGCGCATCTTCGAAATCATCGCCGAGTAGCGGCGTTTGCTCCGGCAGACCTCTCTTCGTAGATTTGTCGGAACATCGTTGCCGGGAAAAACATGAAACAGGTCCGTGCCCTGAAAGGGTTACGGACCTGTTTGTTAATGAATGGCTATCTTCAGGTAAATCATGTCTTTCAATTGTTTGCCCTTTTCAAAAATGGGATGGTCGTAATTATCCGTGAAAAAATCAGGTATCCGGTGTGAATAGACAAATCCGCATTGCTTGTAGAAGGAGAGGATTTCGGGAGATTCTCCGGTCCCGACAAGCATTGTGTGACATCGAGCCTTGTAGTGCTCCAGAAGAAAAAATATCAATCTTTTCCCATACCCCCGGTGCTGGAACTGTGGATAGACCGCAATATTTTTGATTTCGTAGATGCCTTTGCCTTCTTCAGTTACAACGCATGCAGCTTTGACCTCGCTGTTTTCAGCCAGGACGAACATTTCCCCGCGTTCCAGATAGCGGTCAATCATCGACTCCTGCTCGTCGGCGAGGAGCAGTAAATCGAGATATTGCTTTTTGTTGCAAAGGACAGGATATATATCCATCATTTCAACTTTTATCGATGAATGGTTTGATTCGCGGGAAGCATATTTCTTCACGTGAGCCCTAAAATTAGACAATTGCAGCGTATTCAACAAATGTAGGCCAAATCTTATGGCTTCGGATTAAAATAATATGCTCCTGAGCTGTTTCATACAGTGTTGGTCGGCTCGATTATTTGATGGATAATGTCCTATTTGAGTGTTCTAAGTCGGGCAATTCGTTCATACGCTTTCTCGCAGAGGGCGGTTGCCGTGTTGCGATGTGTGACCATTGCTGGAAGCAATCAGAAGCGGAACGCCGGGGCTCATCGGTCGGCGGGGAAGCCGGGTCGGGTGTCCGGGGGCCGGTGCCGGGCCGCGGCGAGGAGGCGGGCAACAAAAAATCCCCCTTTGCCAAAGAGGAACAAAGGGGGAATGTCAATACGGGTTCTTTCCGGATGAGCTCCGGTGCTGTTCACGTTGCCCTCGCTACTTCTGCCGGAAGTAAATCTGGAGCGGGACACCGGGACTCATCGGTCGGCGGGGAGCCGGACTGGGTGTCCGGGTTCCGGTGCCGGGCCGCGGCGAGAAGGCGGACGATAAAAAATCCCCCTTTGCCAAAGGGGGACAAAGGGGGAATGTCTGCACTGGATTTTTCCGGATGCGGAACGGGTCGGGCTGCAATGGGTGCGGCCTTTGCTATTTCTGCCGGAAGTAAATTTGGAGCGGGACACCGGAAAAATCCCAGTGTTCGCGGATGTTGTTCTCCAGGAAGCGGCGGTAGGGCTCCTTGATGTACTGCGGCAGGTTGACGAAGAAGGCAAACTGCGGCGTCGGCGTCGGGAGCTGCGTCACGTACTTGATGCGGATGTACTTGCCCTTGGTTGCGGGGGGCGGGTAGTTCTCGATGAGCGGCAGCAGCACCTCGTTGAGCTCCGAGGTGGCGATGCGCCGCTTGCGCGACTGATAGACCCGGATGGCCGTCTGCAGCACCTCGAGGATGCGCTGCTTGTTGATGACCGAGGTGAAGATAATCGGAATGTCGTTGAACGGGGCGAGCCGCTTCATCAGGAAGTCGCGCCACTCCTTCATCGTGTTGCTTTCCTTCTCCACGAGGTCCCACTTGTTGACCACGATGACACACCCCTTGCGGTTGCGGACAATCAGGTTGTGGATGTTCAAATCCTGCGACTCGAGCCCCTGCTGCGCGTCGAGCATCAGGATGCAGACGTCGGAGTTCTCGATGGCGCGGATGGAGCGCATGACCGAGTAGAACTCGAGGTCCTCCATCGTCTTGCCCTTCTTGCGCATGCCGGCCGTGTCGACCAGGTAGAAGTCCATGCCGAACTTGTTGTAGCGCGTGCGAATCGAGTCGCGCGTGGTGCCGGCAATCGCCGTGACGATGTTGCGTTCCTCGCCCAGCAGGGCGTTGGTCATCGACGACTTGCCGACGTTGGGGCGGCCGACGATGGTGATGCGCGGCAGGTCGTCCTCCTCCTCGGCCGCCGCATCCTCGGGCAGTGCCGCCAGGATGGCGTCCATCATGTCGCCCGTGCCACTGCCCGACATCGAGGAGATGCAGTAGGGGTCGCCCAGCCCGAGCGAGTAGAACTCGTGCGAGAGGTAAATCTGGTCGTTGTTGTCCACCTTGTTGCAGATGAGCAGCACCTTTTTCGACGAGCGGCGCAGGATGTCGGCCATCATCATGTCGAGGTCGGTGACGCCCGTCGCCACCTCGACCAGAAAGAGGATGACATCCGCCTCGTCGATGGCCAGCAGCACCTGGCGGCGGATTTCGTCCTCAAAGATATCCTCCGAGTTGACCGTATAGCCGCCCGTGTCGATGACCGAGAACTCCTTGCCGTTCCAGTCGGTGCGGCCGTAGTGGCGGTCGCGCGTGGTACCGGCCGTGGAGTCGACGATGGCCTGGCGCTGGCCGACGAGCCGGTTGAAGAGGGTGCTTTTGCCGACGTTGGGACGGCCTACTATTGCTACAAGACTCATATTCCGTAGGTTTTGGGGTGCAAAGATAGCGTAAATCCGCGAAGTAAAAAAGTTTTGGCCCCCGGAACCGCAAAAAAGGGGCCGCAACGGCTTTCATCGTTGCTGAAAATCCCTTCAGCCTCTGCCACGAAGCCTTCTCCCCGGGACTTCCGTTCCGGGACTTCCGTTCCGGGACCTCCGCTCCGGGACCTCCGCTCCGGGACCTCCGCTCCGGGATCTCCGCCCTGGGACCTCTTCTTGGAGCCTCTCCCGAAACCTCTGCTCCGGAACCTCCACCTTGGTCCCTCTGCCGCGCAGAGCGGCCGTGGGCGTCAGGCCAGGTAGTGCGCCTCGGTGTTCGAGGCCTGCTCGGGGTAGAGCAGCACGAAGCTGTGTTCGGGGAAGTAGGTGCTCAGATAGTAGGAGATGCGGCTCATGGGCGCCTGGTAGGAGATGCGCTCCTTGCGGCTCATGATGAGCCAGATGCAGTCGTCGCGGCGCGAGTCGTTGGCCACGCCGAGCATCTCGTCCCAGTCGTCGAAGGTGTGGTACGACGCCTCGCCGGCCCGCTTGCCGTTCAGTTCGCGGATGTAGCGCAGCGTGGTCTCGGTGCCGTAGAAAATCATCCGGGCGCCGGTGTTGCGCGCGATGTTGCGCAGACGGTGCACCCAGCGCGGGAAGCCCGCCTCCTTCTCGGCCTGCGCGGGGCAGACCACCAGATGGCGCTGGATGGTCGACAGCGGCTGCTTCGAGCGGTAGATGAGCGTCATGGTGCTGTTCTGGCTCAACACGCCCTGCGCCGTGTTGCCCAAGAAGGTGTCGATGCGCCCCTGGCTGTGGTGCAGACCCATGACCAGGTCCGTAATCCGCTGCTCGCGGATGACGCTCGTGATGGCGTTGACCGTGTTGACGTCGTAGCGGAGCATCGCCTCGATGGGGTAGTCGCCCGCGGCGGCGGTCTTCTGGGCGATGCGCAGCGCCGTCTTGGCCCGCTTGATGTCGGGGCCGTTGTCCTGCAGGTGGTTGCTCACCGAGTTGAGGGCGAAGAGGCCGCCCTTGTCGCGCGGGGTCTTGATGGCGGTGCTCAGGTGCACCAGCTCCTCGACCGTCTCGTCGTTGGCCACCGGGATGAGAATCCGCTCGTCGTGTTCGTCGGGCTCCTCCGTCCGCCCGCCGCTCAGGGCGATGTTGTGGGCGCCGCGCTGGGCGGCGAAGGTCGAGATGGTGCAGGTGAAGAATATCATGAGGATGGTGCCGTTGAGCACGCTTTCGTTCAGCAGGCGGATGGGCTCGCCCTCGGGCGTATGGCCCAGGATGACGTTGTAGCCCACCATCACGGCGGCCAGCGTGGCGGCCACGTGGGCCGAGCTCAGGCCGAAGAGCAGCGTGCGCTGGTCGCGCGAGAGGCGGAAGGTCTTCTGTGAGAGGACCGCCGCGAGGTACTTGGCCGCCGTGACGCCGACGACCATCACGGCGCTCACCTCGAGCGTCTCCCAGCTCTTGAAGAAGGCGCGGTAGTCGATGAGCATCCCCACGCTGATGAGGAAGAAGGGGATGAAGATGGCGTTGCCGACAAAGTCGATGCGGTTCATCAGCGGCGAGGTGCGCGGGATGAGCCGCCCCATGGCCAGACCCGCCAGGAAGGCGCCGATGATGGGCTCCAGACCGGCGGCTTCGGCGGCGAAGGCCCCCAGAAAGACCATCATCAGCACGAAGATGTACTGCGCGATGTTGTCGCTGCAATGTTTGAAGAACCAGCGTCCGATGAGCGGGAAGAGCAGCGTGATGCCGGCGATGCAGGCCACCACCGAGCCGCTGAGCCGGTACCAGAAGGCCTGGTCGACCTTGCCCGTCGAGAGGCCCACGATGACGGTCAGCACCAGCAGGGCCAGCGTGTCGGTAATCATCGTGCCGCCCACGGCGATGACCACCGACTTGTCGCGGGCGAGCCCCAGCTTCGAGACCATCGGGTAGGCGATGAGCGTCTGCGAGGCGAAGAGCGCCGCCAGCAGGATGGAGGAGTGGAGCGCGAAGCCGAGGATGTAGTATCCGGCCAGGATGCCGAAGGCCATCGGAATCGAGAAGGTGTAGAGACCGAAGACGATGCTGCGCCAGCCGTTGCGGCGCAGGTCGTTGACATCCATCTCGAGCCCCGAGAGGAACATGATGTAGAGCAGTCCGGCCGTACCCGAGAGGATGATGCTGCTGTCGCGCAGCACGAGGTTGAAGCCGTGGGGGCCGATGACGGCGCCGGCGATGATAAGTCCCAGCAGGTAGGGAATCCGCAGCTTGTTGAGCACCAGCGGGGCGGCCAGGATGATGGCCAGGATGAGCAGGAACTTGAGTATGGGGTCTTCGAGCGGCAGGGTGATGCCGGAGAGTGCGAGAAACATGGTCGGTGCGGTTTTTGGAGGTTGCGGAGCCGGTTCGGGCATGCCGTGCGGGTTCTCTCCCTGAGAAAAGGGCTGCGCCCGGGCTCCTTAGAAACAAATATACGAAAAATCGGCGAAAAAGAAAACGTTCCGCCCGTATTTTTTGCCCCGTGCTGCGGCTTCGGCGGGGGTCGGCAGCGATTCGCTGCGTGCGGGCGCTCTTGCCGTGGCGCGCGGGAGGCATCCGGCGGCAGCGGCGCATGCGGCAGGGGCGGACGGAGTGCTGCTCGGGTCGGACGGAGTGTCGCGGGGGTCGGATGAGGTGCCGCGCCGGGTCGGATGAGGTGCCGCTTGGGGCCAGATGAGGTGCCGCGCCGGGTCGGACGGAGTGTCGCGCAAGTCGGCGAAAGTGCCGCGCCGGGCGGTAAAAAATCGGGCGGAGCGGTTGTTTTCCCGAAAAAAAATGTAACTTTGACGAAACATATCCTTGTGTCGATGGGTAAGAAAGTGGACAGAAAACTGCTCGGAGCGGTCCTGATGGGGTTCTTCATCATGGGCTTCTGCGACATTGTGGCCCCCATTACGGGGCGCATCGCCGCCGAGTTTCCGGCCGGGCGCCAGGCGGCCGTGAGCTTCCTGCCGACGATGGTCTTCCTCTGGTTCCTGCTTCTCTCGACCCCCGTCGCGGGGCTGATGAACCGCATCGGGCGCAAGGCCACGGCGCTGCTGGGCTACGCCCTGACGGCCGTCGGGCTGCTCGTCCCCTGGCTTGCGGGCGAGGGGTGCGCCCTGGGGTGGTACTTCGTCGGCTTCGGCCTGCTGGGCATCGGCAACACGGTGGTGCAGGTGGCCGTCAACCCGCTGCTGGCAACCATCGTGCCCGAAGAGCGGATGACGAGCTATCTGACCATCGGGCAGATTTTCCGCAACACCTCGCTGCTCCTGCTGGCGCCGATTGTCACGGGGCTCGTGGCGCTGACCGGCTCGTGGCGCCTGCTGCTGCCGCTCTACGCTGCACTGACCGTTGCGGGCGGGCTCTGGCTGCAGCTGACACCCGTTGCGGAGCCCGCAGCGGCGGCACGCACCGCCCGGAGCGGCGGCCGGCGGGGGCTTGCCGACAGCTTCCGCCTGCTGGGCAACCGCACGGTGCTCCTCTGCGCCGTCGGCGTGGCCTGCTTCATCGCGGCCGATGTCGGGGTGGGCTACCTCTCGGTGCGGCTCATCGATTCGCCCGACGCGATGCTCACCACGACGGGCTTCTACGCCTGCCGCATCGTCGGGACGCTGGTCGGCGCGTGGGTGCTGGCCCGCCGCTCCGACGTGAAGTACCTCGGCGGCAACATGACGGTGGCCCTCGCGGCACTCGCCGCCCTGGTGGCCCTGCCGCACGGCTCCGTATGGCCGGTCTACCTGCTGCTGGGGGTGCTGGGCTTCACGCTGGCCTGCGTCTTCGCCACCTTCTACGCCGTCGCCACGCGGGCCGTCGCCGCGGAGCAGGCCAACGGCGTGGCCGGGCTGATGATTCTGGCCATCTCGGCCGGCGCCCTCTCGGGTCCGGTCTGCGGGGCGATTGTCCGCTGGACGGGGGCCGCGGCATGGGGATTGCTCTTCCCGGCGGCGTGTGTCCTCTACATGCTCTGGGCCTCGGTGGTGCTGCGGCGGCGCGGCCGGAAAGAGATGAACAACCGATAACGAAACAAACCGAAAAACAGAAACGATTATGATACGCAGAATAGTGATTACCTCGCTGCTGCTCGTCGCCGCTCTGACGGCCTCGGCACAGCGCTCTCCGATTCGGGTGGAGTGGGGCATCATGGGCGGCGTGAACGTCCCCGAGTTCACCACCAACATGAGCAAGACCGAAATCCGCAACAAGCTGGGCTGGCAGGCCGGCATCATGACGGCGGGCAACTTGGGCGCCTTCGCCGTCGAGCCGCAGATTCTCTATGTCCGCCAGGGGATGCGCATCCGCACCGAAGGCGAGGCTGAGGTCAACGTCAAGTCGAACTCCATCGACGTGCCGGTGCTCGCATCGCTGCGGCTGCTCCGTCCGGTGCGCATCTTCGCCGGTCCGGTCTTCACGGTGCTCAACGACTGCAAGCAGAAGTCGGGCGGTGACCTGCTCGACTTCGGGCGCGTGCGTCCGTCGGTCTCCTATACCGTGGGCGCGGGCATCACGCTGCTGCGCCACCTCTACATCGACCTGCGCTACAACGGCCAGTTCTCGAGCAAGAAGGATGTGGCGCTGCCCAACGACAAGGTGATGGGCAAACTCCGTTCCTACAACGTGGCGCTCAGCGTCGGCTATATCTTCTGACCATGACGGAGGCAGTCGGCAGAGAGATACTCGTCGAGGGGGTCGACCCCCGCGAGCTCTACGGAGCCCAGAACGTCTATCTGGACCAGATTCGGGAGCTGCATCCCCAGTTGAAGATTGTCGCGCGCGGCTCGTCGCTCAAGGTGCTCGGCCCGCGTGCCGAGACCGAGCGCTTCGAGAAGCACCTCGACGGGCTGGTGGCCTATTACCTCAAGTACGGCCACATCTCCTCGGAGGTGGTCTCGCAGGCCTTCTCGGGCGTGGCGCTGCAGGAGGCGCCCACCGACAAGGATGTAATCGTCTACGGCAACAACGGCAACATCATCCGCGCACGGACGGTCAACCAGCAGCGGCTGGTGAGCCTCTACGACAAGTGCGACCTGCTCTTTGCGGTCGGACCGGCCGGCTCGGGCAAGACCTATACGGCCATTGCGCTGGCCGTGCGGGCGCTCAAGGAGCGGCAGGTGCGGCGCATCATCCTGACGCGTCCGGCCGTCGAGGCGGGCGAGAAACTGGGCTTCCTGCCCGGCGACATGAAGGAGAAGCTCGACCCCTACCTGCAGCCCCTCTACGATGCGCTGAACGACATGATTCCCGCCGCCAAGCTGACCCGCTACATCGAGGAGGGGACCGTGCAGATTGCGCCGCTGGCCTATATGCGCGGCCGCACGCTCGACAACGCCTTCGTCATTCTGGACGAGGCGCAGAACACGACCCTCTCGCAAATCAAGATGTTCCTCACGCGCATGGGACGCAACGCCAAGTTCATCGTCACGGGCGACGTGACGCAGATTGACCTGCCGCGCAAGAGCGACAGCGGTCTGGTGCACACGATGGAGATTCTGCGCCGCGTGGAGGATATCGGCATCGTCGAATTCGACAAGCGCGACATCGTCCGCCACCCGCTGGTCAAGTACATCGTCGAGGCCTTCGACCGCGACGCCGCCGCATCGGTCCCCGCGCGCGGCGCTTCGGCTTCGCACGAAAACGAACAGAATGTATCACACAAAAACCAATAGAACCTTATGGATAAGAATCTGACAGCCCTCAAACCGGCGCTTGTCTGGAAACATTTCGCCGAAATCGTCCGCATTCCGCGCCCCTCGTCGCACGAGGAGCAAATCCGCCGCTACGTGCTCGACATGGCCCGTTCGCTCGGGCTCGAGTGCCGCGAAGATGCGGGCCACAACGTCTACGTGCGCAAACCCGCCTCGAAGGGGATGGAGAACCGCAAGGGCGTGGTGCTGCAGGCCCACCTCGACATGGTGCCGCAGAAGAACAACGACAAGGTCTTCGACTTCGAGAAGGACCCCATCGAGGCCTACATCGACGGCGAGTGGGTGACGGCCGACGGCACGACGCTCGGCGCCGATGACGGCATCGGCGTAGCCGCCATTCTGGCCGTGCTCGAGGACAACACGCTGCGCCACGGTCCCGTCGAGGCGCTCTTCACCGCCACGGAGGAGACCGGCATGGACGGCGCCTTCGGGCTGGAGGAGCACCTGCTCCAGGGGGACATCCTGCTCAACCTCGACTCCGAGACCGAGGGCGAGCTCTACGTCGGCTGCGCCGGCGGTCTGGACGCCAACATCACCTTCGACTACGAGGCCGAGCCGGTGCCCGCTGCCTGCGAGGCGCTGCGCATCGTGGTCAAGGGGCTCAAGGGGGGCCACTCGGGCATCCAGATTGGCTGCCAGCGTGCCAATGCCAACAAGCTGCTCTTCCGCTTCATCGGCCGCATGGCTGCCGACGAGGGGATGCTGCTCGCGTCGGTCGACGGCGGCGGTCTGCGCAACGCCATTCCGCGCGAGGCCGAGGCGGTTGTGCTGCTTCCCGCCGGCCGTTCGGGCGCCGTCATCGAGGCGCTGAAGCACTTCGAGCAGGTCGTCGTGGCGGAGTTCGCCGGCATCGAGGATTCGATTGAAATGCACGCCGAACCCTGCGCGCTGCCCGAGCGGATGATTGCCCGCGCGGTGGGCGAGCGTCTGGTGCGGGCCGTGCTCGCATGCCCCGACGGCGTGCGCCGCATGTCGATGTCGATGCCCGGTCTGGTACAGACCTCGTCGAATCTGGCCCGCGTGGTCTCTGACGGGCGGACCGTCCGGCTGCAGAGCCTGCTGCGCAGCTCGGTCAACTCCGAGAAGGAGGAGCTGGGCCAGGCCTTCGAGGCGCTCTTCACGCTGGCCGGCGCGCGCGTCGAGCTGACGGGCAGCTACGACGGCTGGAAGCCCGATATGGACTCTCCGATTCTCAAGGCGATGACCGCCTCCTACGAGGCGCTCTACGGCCGCAAGCCTCTGGTGACGGCCATCCACGCCGGTCTGGAGTGCGGCATCATCGGCGGCAAGTATCCCGGTCTGGACATGATTTCGTTCGGCCCGACCATCTGCTACCCCCACTCGCCCGACGAGAAGGTCGACATCGCTTCGGTGGGCCGCTTCTACGAGTTCCTGGTCCACACGCTGGAGAACGTACCTCAAAAGTAGCAGACCTTGGAGACACGCGGCGTCAAATGGTTCGTAATCGTCAATCCCGTGGCCGGAGGCGGCCGCGGGCTTGACCATTTTCCGCAGATATCGAAGCATCTGCGCGATGCGTACATCCGCTGCGAACCGGTCTTCACCGAGCACAAGTTCCACGCCACGGAGCTCACGGTCACGGCCGTGAGGGAGGGCTACCGCCACATCATCGTCGTGGGTGGCGACGGAACGCTGCACGAGGTGGTCAACGGCCTCTTCATCCAGCAGGAGGTGCGCCCCGACGAGGTGCTGCTGGCGGTCATCGCCGTCGGCACGGGCAACGACTGGGTCCGCACGTTCGGCATCTCGAACCGCTACCGTGACGCCGTGCGGGCCATTGCCGAAGGGCACTCGTTCCTGCAGGACGTCGGCGTGGTCTCCTACGAGGAGGCGCACTACCGCCAGAGCCGCTACATGGCCAACGTGGCCGGCGCGGGGTTCGACGCCCACGTGGTGCGCAAACAGTCGCATCTGAAGAAGAAGGGCCACAAGCACCGCTGGCGCTACACGTGGTGCGTCGTGAACTCCTTCTTCCGCTACAAGTCGACGGGCGTGAAGGTATGGGTCGACGACCGGCTGGTCTACAACAACCTGCTGCTGAGCATCGCCATCGGTATCTGCAAGTACAACGGCGGAGGCATGCAGCCGCTGCCCGAAGCGGTGGCCGACGACGGCATGTTCGACGTCTCGCTCATCCGTCCGGTCCACTTCTGGCACCTGCTCTTCCGCTTCCACTACCTCTTCAACGGCGGCATCTACCGCATCCGCCACATCCTGCGCGAGCGGGGTAGCCGCATCCGGATTGAGTCCTCGCCCGAGGTCTCGGTCGAGGTCGACGGCGAGCTGCTGGGCGAGTCGCCGCTCGAGTTCTCGGTGCTCCACCGCGCCATCCGTGTGGTGGTGGGGCGTGAATTCCTGGCCGGGCGGCTTGAGCGCAGCGCCGGCGCCGGGCCGCAGCCTTCGACGCCGGATGCCTGAGCGGGCGCCGTCGTCTCGGGCCGCATGCGGAGCAGGCCAGATATGAAAAATCCCGGAACATTGCCGTTCCGGGATTTTTCGTGTGTGGAGGTGCCGCGCATCCGCGAAGTGCGGCTCCGAACACTGCGGCCGGGTTTGCTGCTGCGCCGGGCGGGGGCTGCAAGGACCGGCCGCGGAGGTCCGCTTCGTCGCGGCGTCCGGGCCGATGCGGGGGTCAGTCGACCGTCTCGAGGATGTCGACCTCGGTGAAGGTCCACCCGAAGAGGTCGTTGGCGCACTCGAGCTCCAACTGTCGGATTTGCGACAGGTCGGTCGTGTCGGCCAGCACGGCGTTGAAGAAGGCGCCCATGGTCTGGTAGGTGTTGTTGACCTTCGAGGCGAAGCACTTGTAGAAGCCGTGCTGCTGTTCGTAGTTCAGGCCGGCGGGCAGCACGCCCTGGGCCACCAGATAGGGGTAGGGGTAGATGTGGCGCATGTTGCGGGCGTCGGCGTTGAGCTCGTCGACGATGGTGGTCACCACGACCATGTCCACCGTGTCGCTCACGCCCGGCATCTCGAGGAAGGTGACGTAGACCGGATAGCTCGCCTCGAGCTGTCCCGACACGTCGTCGGCGAAGAGCGAGAATTCGGCGTCGGTCAGGTCGTCGAGGTAGACCATCTGGCGGTAGTCGCGCAGCGCTTCGCGCATCGCCTTGCGCTCCTGGTCGTTCCAGCGGCGCTGCTGCGAGCAGCCCGCGAGGCCGGCGGCGAAGAGCGCCAGCACCGGAATGCAGAGTAGAATCTTTTTCATCCTTTCTTGGTTGTTGGTTTGCTTCCTCGCAACGGAGCAATCCCTGTGCCAAAAAAGTAGTATCTTGCGGTGCCATATTTAATATAAGCGGCGACGATGGATTTCAATCGCTATATCACGACTGCTGAGTTTCATGAACTTGCAGAACTTCTCCGGACCGAAGGGCGGCTTGTTGCGTTTGCTCCCGGGGAGCCGTTCGCGCGTCAGGATGAGCGCAATCGCCATTGCGGACTGGTCGAAGAGGGAGCTTTTCGCTATGTGCATCTTACCTCTCGGGGGGAATCCCATGTGGTGGGTTATGCCTTTGCCGGGGAGTTTGTGGGCGACTACATCTCGATGAGCAGCGGTCGTCCGTCCTGGGTCGGAATCGAGGCAATCTGCGAAAGTCGTGTATGGACTCTTGAGCGAGACACTCTGGAGGCTTTTTATGCAGTGGATGCGGCGCATGAGCGACTCGGGCGCCTGTTTGCGGAGCATCTGCTGTCCGAGGTCTATGAACGGTTGCTGCAATCTTACGTCACTTCGCCTCAGGACCTTTATGAAATATTGTTGCGCCGCTGTCCCAATCTGTTGAATTTCATATCGCTGAAGGAGCTGGCCTCCTTCCTGCGCATTCGTCCCGAAACCTTGAGTCGCATCCGGCGCCGCATTTTGTAGATTTCTTGATTCTAATCAAGATTGACACGGAAAAAATCCGATACTTTTGCCTTCATGAAACAGGCAGTCGTTATCGGAGCTACGTCGGGAATCGGGCGCTCTCTTGCATTGAAACTTGTTGCAGCCGGCTGGCGGGTAGGTGTGGTTGGACGCCGCGAAGCGTTGCTGCGTGAATTGAAGGAGCGTTATCCAACCGCTTTTTCATATGCTGCAGTCGATATTGCACAACCGGCCGCCTGTCTGAACGCTCTGTCGGATTTGGTCGAGCGGATGGGAGGGATGCACCTCTGTGTCGTATGCGCCGGCACAGGCGAACTGAATCCGTCGCTCGATTTCACCCTTGAAGAGCCCTCCATCTTGACCAACGTACGGGGATGGACGGCCGTGGTGGACTGGGCGTACAACTATTTCGAAGGTCGGGGTGGAGGAGACCTTGCGGTTGTTACGTCGATTGGCGGATTGCGCGGAAGCGCGTCGGCTCCGGCATACAATGCCTCGAAAGCCTATCAGATTAATTATGTCGAGGGGTTGTGTCAGCGAAGCGTACAATCTGCCTCGAATGTCCGGATAATGGAGATTCGTCCCGGCCTGGTTGATACGGCGATGGCCAAAGGCAGTGGCTTGTTCTGGGTGATGCCCGTCGACCGGGTAGCGAATCAGGCGTTGAATGCCCTGCTCAAGGGCCGACGATTAACCGTTGTTACCCGCAGATGGTTGATTGTCGGCTGGATACTTCGTATATTGCCCCAATTCTTGTATCTTAGATTGTAATCAGAAGAACGAGTCTCTCCTGGCAGCGGGAATTTTGCTTCTGACAGATGATTGGCGTGGATTTGTTGCCCTCCGCCGTTCTTCACCATCTTTGCGGGTCAATCTTTTTCCGAAAGAGGTCCGGGGTGCCGGACGGGAAGCGGCGCAGCGTGAGAAGGGTCGGGGAGGACGGTGGACAGCCGCACGACCTGCAAAAAAACGGAACAAAACAGGCGAAAAAGAGAAATTTTGTCTACTTTTGCGCTTTCGTTCCAAACAAGAATCCTCGAAATGAAACTCTTCACGTTCAGGCCCAAACTCGTCGACACGCTCCGCAACTACTCGCGTGCCGACTTCATGCGCGACCTGATGGCCGGCGTCATCGTCGGCATCGTCGCCCTGCCGCTGGCCATCGCCTTCGGCATCGCTTCGGGCGTCTCGCCCGAGAAGGGCATCATCACGGCCGTCATCGCCGGCTTCGTCGTCTCGCTGCTGGGCGGCAGCCGCGTCCAGATTGGCGGCCCGACCGGCGCCTTCATCATCATCGTCTACGGCATCGTCCAGGAGTACGGCGAGGCGGGACTTCTGGTGGCAACGCTCATGGGCGGCGTGCTGCTCCTGCTCATGGGGCTCTTCCGGCTGGGTACGGTCATCAAGTTCATCCCCTATCCCATCATCGTGGGCTTCACGAGCGGTATTGCCGTGACCATCTTCACCACGCAGGTAGCCGACATCTTCGGCCTCGACTTCGGCGGCGAGAAGGTGCCGGGCGACTTCATCGAGAAGTGGGCCCTCTACTTCCGCCACTTCGATACGGTCAACTGGTGGAATACGCTCGTCGCCGTGCTGAGCATCGTCATCATCGCCCTCACGCCGAAGCTCATGCGCCGCATCCCCGGCTCGCTCGTGGCCATCGTCGTGATGACGGCGGCCGTCTGGGCGCTGCGCCGCTATGCGGGCATCGACTCCATCGACACCATCGGCGACCGCTTCACGATTCGCTCCGAGCTGCCCGCCGCGGCGCTCCCGGCCCTCGACTGGGAGGCCGTGCGGAGCCTCTTCCCGGTAGCGGTGACCATCGCGCTGCTGGGGGCCATCGAGTCGCTCCTCTCGGCCACGGTGGCCGACGGCGTCATCGAGGACCGCCACGACTCGAACACCGAGCTCATCGCCCAGGGTGCGGCCAACCTGCTGACGCCCCTCTTCGGCGGCATCCCCGCCACTGGCGCCATCGCCCGCACGATGACCAACATCAACAACGGCGGTCGCACCCCCGTGGCGGGCATCGTCCACGCCGTCGTGCTGCTGCTCATCCTGCTGCTGCTCATGCCCCTGGCGCAGTACATTCCGATGGCCTGCCTGGCGGGCGTGCTGGCCGTGGTGGCCTACAACATGAGCGGCTGGCGCACCTTCAAGGCGCTGCTGCGCAACCCCCGTTCGGATGTGGCCGTGCTGCTCATCACCTTCTTCCTGACGGTGGTCTTCGACCTGACGGTGGCCATCGAGGTGGGGCTGCTCATCGCCTGCGTCCTCTTCCTCAAGCGGGTGATGGAGACCACCGAGATTTCGGTCATCCGCGACGAAATCGACCCCAGTGCCGGCACCGACCTGACGCTGCACGAGGAGCACCTCACGGTGCCCGAGGGGGTCGAGGTCTACGAAATCAACGGCCCCTACTTCTTCGGCATCGCCACCAAGTTCGAGGAGCTGATGGCCCAGATGGGCGACCGCCCCAGGGTGCGCGTCATCCGCATGCGCAAGGTCCCCTTCATCGACTCGACGGGCCTGCACAACCTCACGACGCTGTGCGAGATGTCGCGCCGCGAGAAAATCGAGGTGGTTCTCTCTGGCGTGAACGAGCAGGTGCACGGAGCGCTCGAACGGGCGGGCATCATCGAGATGCTGGGCGGCGAGAACGTCTGCCCCAACATCCACGTGGCGCTCGAGCGTGCCGCACGGCTCGTTGCGGCGCGGAGCTGACCCGCACGGTCGTGGAACGGCTCTACGGAGAGGCGGCCCGGAGTTTCGGCTCCGCGCCGCCTCTTCTGTTTCCGGGGCGGGGCAAATACAGTGCGGGAAGAGGACTTTGTGAAGGCCGGCTCCGCAAAGAGGGGACCGTCGCCGTGCGGAGGTCGCAAAAGTCCCTTGCGGAGTGCCGTTTGAGTACGAATTGAAAAGCGTTTCCGGACGGAATTCCTTATCTTTGTGGAGGAAGGAGGTGCCGCCTCTCCCCACGTACGGTCTGCACCGTCAACGCACCCGAAGGGCGGTGTGCGCCTCATCCCTATCCCGCTTTTGTTATCCGTACAAACCGCATCATGATTCGCAAACTGATTGGAGTGGCCCTTCTGCTTCTCCTGACGGGGTGCAGCGGCACGGAGGCTCCCCGTCACGGAGCGCTCACCCTATGGTACGACAGACCTGCCTCGCGCTGGGTCGAGACGCTTCCGCTGGGCAACGGCCGGCTGGGGGCCATGCCCGACGGCGGGCCTGCGGCCGAGCACATCGTGCTCAACGACATCTCGCTCTGGAGCGGCTCCGAGCAGAACACCGACAACCCCGAGGCCGGCGAGTGGCTTCCCCGCATCCGCGCCCTGCTGCTCGAGGGGCGCAACCTCGAGGCGCAGCGGCTCATGTACCGTCATTTTGTCTGCCGGGGCGGAGGCTCCGCCGGTGCGGCCTACGGCAGCTACCAGCTGCTGGGTGCGCTCGATATCCGGCAGCAGCTTCCCGACAGCTCCGACGTCGGAGCCTATGAACGGGGCCTGAACATCGGCGACGCGACGGCCTATACGCGTTTCGAGTCGGGCGGCGTGCGGTTTACGCGTGAATATTTCGTCTCGCGCACCGCCGATGTCGTGGCCGTGCGGCTGCGCGCCTCCCGGCCCGGAGCGCTCAACTTTTCGGTGCGGCTGTCGCGCCCCGAAAACGCCCGCTGCTCGGCCGGGCGGGGGGAGCTGCGGATGGAGGGCTCGCTGCCGAGCGGCCAGGAGGGGGTCGAAGGGATGCGCTATGCCGCCCGTGCGGCGGTGAAGGGCAACGGCCGGCTCGACGAGGAGGCGGGAGCCCTGCATGTGAGCGATGCCGACGAGGCGGTGATATACCTCTCGGCCTCGACCACGTGGTGGAGCGACGACTGCGGGCGGATGACCGACTCGCTGCTCGATGCGGCCCTTGGCTGTGATTTCGATTCGCTGCGCGAGGCCCATACGGCCGACTACCGCCGCTATTTCGACCGTGTCTCGCTCGATTTGGGCGAGGCGCCCGACCTGCCCACCGACCGGCGGCTCGAACGGTTCGATTCGCTGCCCGACCCGGCGCTTGCGGCGCTCTACATGCAGTATGGCCGCTACCTGCTGCTCAGTTCGACGCGCGAGGGGTCGCTGCCGCCCAACCTGCAGGGGCTCTGGGCCAATACGGTTGACACCCCCTGGAAGGGGGACTACCACCTGAACATCAACGTCGAGATGAACCACTGGCTCACCGGCCCGGGCAATCTGTCGGAGCTCCAGCAGCCGCTCATCGAGCTCGTCCGGCGCATGGTCCCCTCGGGCGAGCGGACCGCCCGCTGCTTCTACCGCTCGGAGGGGTGGTGCGCCCACGTGCTGGCCAATCCGTGGAACTTCACGGCGCCGGCCGAGAATCCCGCCTGGGGAGCAACCAATACGGGCGGGGCCTGGCTGGCGCTGCACCTCTGGGAGCAGTACCGCTTCACGGCCGACACGGCCTGCCTGCGCAGCGTCTACCCCGTGATGCGGGGTGCGGCGCGCTTCTTCCTCGACAACCTCATCCCCGAGCCCGAGCACGGATGGCTGGTGACAGCCCCCACCTCGTCGCCCGAGAACGGATTCTACGACGAGAGCCCGACGGAGATTACCTACGTATGCATGGGCTCGACGATGGATACGCAGCTGGTGCGCGAGCTCTTCGGCGCCGTCACCCAGGCCTCGGAGCTGCTGGGCTGCGATGTCGATTTTGCCGCACGGCTGCGTGCCACGGCGCTGCGGCTGCCGCCCCATCAGGTCAGCGAGTCGGGCTACCTGCTCGAGTGGCTGAAGGACTACCGCGAGATGGAACCCCACCACCGCCACGTCTCCCACCTGTTCGGCCTCTATCCCGGCACGCAGCTGACACGCCGCCGTACGCCCGAGCTGATGTCTGCCTGCCGGGCGACGCTCGAACGTCGCGGCGACGAGGGCACGGGGTGGTCGCGCGCCTGGAAAATCGCCTTCTGGGCCCGTCTGGGTGATGGCAACCGCGCCTACCGCCTCTTCCACAACCTGCTCCAGCCGGCGCTCGTCGAGGGTTCGGCCGACGAACGCAGCGGTACCTATCCCAACCTCTTCTGCGCCCATCCTCCCTTTCAGATTGACGGCAACTTCGGCGGAGCGGCGGGCATTGCCGAGATGCTGCTGCAGAGCCACGACGGCTGCATCGATGTGCTGCCGGCGCTTCCCGACGCCTGGCCCGAGGGCGAGTACCGGGGGCTCAAGGCGCGCGGCAACATCGCGGTCGGCTGCCGCTGGTCGCAGGGGCGGGTCCGCGAGGTGACGCTCTGCAGCGAGGCCGACTGCCGCGTGACGCTCTGCGTGCCGGGCGGCGAGTCGCGCGAGGTGAGCTGCCGCGCCGGCGAGCCCTGCACGCTGCGCTTTAGCTGACGGTTCCTCCAGGAGACGAAAAAGCGGGGAGGGTTCCAACGTGGAACCCTCCCCGCTTTTTCCTATCGGTCGTCGCCCGGCCTTCAGAAGGTGCCGAAGCGGAAGACAATCTTCTGGCAGTAGAGCTCGCCGGGGTGGAGCAGCGGCGAGGGGAAGTCGGCGTGGTTCACCGCATCGGGGTAGTTCTGACACTCGAGGGCCACACCAGCGTAGTCCTCGTAGCGGCCGCCCGACTTGGTCTCGGGACATCCGCCCGAGAGCCAGTTGCCCGTGTAGAGCATCACGCTGGGCTGCGACGAGAGCACCTCGACGCGGCGTCCCGACCGCGGGTCGCGCAACTCGCCCACCTCGCCCAGGATGTTGGGCTTCCAGCCGTCGATGATGAAGGGGTGGTCGTAGCCGCGGAAGTCGCGGATGTGGTTGAACTCCGAGTCGATGCCGGGTCTCAGGGTGCGGAAGGTGCGGAAGTCCTGCGGCGTCCCCTCGACGTCGAGGATGCGCCCCGTGGGAATCTGCCGTTCGTTCATCTCCAGCACGTGCGACGAGTTGAGCCGCAGCTCGTGGTCGAGCACCGAGCCCGAATGCTCGCCCGAGAGGTTGACGTAGACGTGGTTCGTCAGGTTGACGGGCGTCGTCCGGTCGCACTTGGCCAAATAGGTGATTTCGAGCGCGTTGTCGTCGTCGAAGTCGAAGACCGCCTCGACGTTCACCTCGCCCGGGTAGCCCTGGTCACCATCCTCCGACGTGAGGGCCATCACCACGCGGTTCTCCTCCACGCGGCTCTCCCAGATGCGGTTGGCGAAGTTCTTCGTGCCGCCGTGCAGGTGGTTCACGCCGTTGTTCACCTCGAGCCGGTACTCCTTGCCCTCGACCGTCATCCGCCCGTAGGCAATCCGGTTGGCCACGCGGCCCACGCTCTTGCCCAGCGCCGCGCTGTCGTAGAAGTAGCCCTCGGGGTGCTTGTAGCCCAGCGCCACGTCGTCGATGTGCCCCTCGCGGTCGGGAACCTCAATTGAGACAATCGTCGCACCGTAGTTGGTCACCCGTACGCGGCCGCCCCGGCTGTTGCTCATCGTATAGAGGATGATGGCCTCGCCTTCGGGGGTCATGCTCCAGAGATTCTGTTCGATTTCAATCATGGTGTTCGCTTTTTTGTCGGTTGTCGGTTCCGCCGCCGTGCGCTACTCGGCCGGCTGCAGACGCTCGAGCAGGTTGTCGATGCGGCGCAGCGTCTCCTGCTTGCCGATGAACGAGGTGACGTCGTACATGCCGGGGCCCTTGCCCGCACCCACGAGCGCCAGACGCAGCGTGTTCATCACCTGCCCCATGGAGTAGCCCTTCTCCTCAATCCAGCCGTGGACAATCCGCTCGGTGTTCTCGAGCGAGAAGTCGTCGATGCCCTCCAGCACGGCGCGCACCTCGCGCAGGATGCGCGGGTTGTCGCCCTTCCAGTACTTGCGCACCTGCTTCTCCTCATACTCGGTCGGAGCCACGAAGAAGAACGAGGTGAGGTTCCACAGGTCGGTGATGAGCGAGGCGCGCTCCTTCATGATACCTGCGGCACGTCCGGCCACCTCGTCGGAGACTTCGATGCCGTGCTCGCGCAGAATCGGCTGGTAGACGGCCGCCAGCTCGGCGTCGCTCTTGCGGTGCATGTACTGGGCGTTGAACCAGCGCGCCTTGTCGGGCTGAAAGCGGGCGCCCGACTTCGAGACGCGGTCGAGCGAGAAGCTGTCGATGAGCTCCTGCATCGTGAAGAGCTCCTGCTCGGTGCCGGGGTTCCAGCCCAGCAGCGCCAGCATGTTGATGAAGGCCTCGGGGAAGTAGCCGTCCTCGCGGTAGCCGCGGGCCGTCTCGCCCGTCGTGGGCGACTTCCAGAAGAGCGGGAAGACGGGGAAGCCCATCTTGTCGCCGTCGCGCTTCGAGAGCTTGCCGCCGCCCGTAGGCTTGAGCAGCAGCGGCAGGTGGGCGAAGGCGGGACGCGAATCCTCCCATCCGAAGGCCTTGTAGAGCAGGTAGTGCAGCGGCAGCGAAGGCAGCCACTCCTCACCGCGGATGACGTGCGAAATCTCCATCAGGTGGTCGTCGACGATGTTGGCCAGGTGGTAGGTGGGCAGCGCGTCGGCCGACTTGTAGAGCACTTTGTCGTCGAGCGTCGAGGTGTTGACCTCGACATGGCCGCGAATCAGGTCGTCCATCTCGACCATCTGGTTCTCGGGCATCTTGAAGCGGATGACCCACTGGTCGCCGCGCTCGATGCGGGCGCGCACCTCGTCGGCCGGCAGGGCGAGCGACGTGGCGAGCTTCTCGCGCACCGTGTAGTTGTAGGCGAAGGCCTCGCCGCGCGCCTCGGCCTCCTTGCGCAGCGCCTCGAGCTCCTCGGCCGTGTCGAAGGCGTAGTAGGCCCATCCGGCATCGACGAGCTGGAGGGCGTACTTGAGGTAGATTTCGCGGCGCTCGCTCTGGCGGTAGGGGGCGTGGGGACCGCCCACGCCGACGCCCTCGTCGATTTCGATGCCGCACCACTTGAGCGAGTCGAGGATGTACTGCTCGGCGCCCGGGACGAAGCGGTGCGAATCGGTATCCTCGATGCGGAGCAGCATCACGCCGCCGTGGTGGCGGGCGAAGAGGTAGTTGTAGAGTGCCGTGCGGACGCCGCCGATGTGCAGCGGGCCGGTGGGGCTGGGTGCGAAGCGCACCCGAACGGGTCTTTCCATATCGTTTTTCAAATTTTGAATATCCTTGCTCAAGCGTTCCGTGCACGGTTGCGTGCGCGTTTCGCGTATTCGTTTTTCGTTTCGTGCGGCTCTCCGCTTCGTGCGGCAGCGCACACCTGCGGGCGGCGTGCCCGGGCGGGTGTGCGCTCCGTAGCGGTTGGCGGCGGAAGGTGCCGGGTGCGGGTTCGCAACGGTTCCGTTTTCACACCGGCCCCGGTTCCGGGATGGCGGTTGCGCGCGGTCCCGTTGCGCGGCGGCCCGGTTTTTGGGTGGTGCGGGAGGCCTCGGCGGTTGCCGCAGCCCTCAGCCGTTGCCGTGGGGCGGCGTTGCGCCGGTTTTCAGCCGGTAGGGCGGGTGTCATCCCCGCCCCCCCCCTTGGGCGCCGCTACTTGACCCGGTACTCGAGCCGCATGGTGATGCGGGCCTTCTTCTGGCGCGACGAGGTGTTGAACGACCCTCCGGCCGAGAACTCCTCGTTGGTGTTGGCCCCCGTAATCTGGAAGACGCCCATGCGCGCCGAGGCCACGCGGCCCAGCTTCGCACCGGCGTTCCGGGCAATCTTCTCGGCGCGCGTGCGGGCATCGGCCGAGGCGGTCTCGATGAGCCCCATCTTCACGTCGTCGAGCTTCGTGTAGTAGTAGTCCGGCGCCATCACCTCGATGCCCACGCCCTGGGCCATGAGCGACGAGATTTCACGCGAGATGGCCTCGACCTTCTCCACCTCGTTCGACTCGACCGTAAAGCGCTGCCGGAGCAGGTAGCCCGTGAAGCGCTGGCCGGCCCAGTTGCCGTTGGCGTTGTAGATGGCCGTATACTGCTTCTCGACGTTGACAAACTCGAAGACCACCGCCTCGGCGGGGAGCCCCCGCTCGGCGAGGAACTTCTGGACCTTCGCCTTGCCGGCCTCGATTTCGGCATAGCCCCGGGCGACGTTCTCCGCTTCGGCTGTCAGGACGCCCGACCAGACAATCAGGTCGGAGGTGAACTCCGTCTCGCCCAGACCCGTGACGGTGACGGTCTCCTGAGCACGGTACTTGTAGGTGTAGTAGCGGCCCAGCAATACAACGCAGACGATGGCCGTCACTCCCAGAATGAGGTACTTGCTTTTCATGGTTCGAACTCTGTTTTAGGTTATCGGGTTGGTTGTCTCAATCGGGACGGGGTTCGGGGCGGAGGGCCGGCGGCGGGGCCGCAGGCGCCCCGCGCGGACGCCGAATCAGACGTTGAACAGGAAGTGCATGATGTCGCCGTCCTGCACGACGTAGTCCTTGCCCTCGATGCCGATTTTGCCGGCGTCGCGGCAGGCCTTCTCCGAGCCCAGCGTCACGTAGTCGTCGTACTTGATGACCTCGGCGCGGATGAATCCCCGCTCGAAGTCGGTGTGGATGATGCCGGCCGTCTGGGGCGCCTTCATGCCGCGCACGTAGGTCCAGGCGCGCGTCTCGTCGGCTCCCGTGGTGAAGAAGGTCTCGAGGTTGAGCAGCCGGTAGGCCGACTTGATGAGCCGGGCCACGCCCGACTCCTCGAGGCCGAGGTCCTCGAGGAACATCTGACGCTCCTCGTAGCTCTCCAGCTCGGCGATGTCGGCCTCGGTGGCGGCGGCGATGATGAGCATCTCGGCCTTCTCGTCGGCGATGGCGGCCCGCACCGCTTCGGTGTAGGCGTTGCCCGTCGCGGCGCTCTTCTCGTCGACGTTGCAGACGTAGAGCACCGGTTTGTCGGTCAGCAGGTTGAGGTCGGCCACCAGCTTGTGGTCCTCCTTGTCGAGCTCGACCGTGCGGGCGCTCTTGCCCTGCTCGAGCACGGCCTTGTACTGCAGCAGCAGCTCGACGGCGCGCTTGGCCTGCTTGTCGCCGCCCGAGGTGGCCGCCTTCTGGGTCTTTGCCAGACGGTTCTCGACCGTCTCGAGGTCCTTCAGCTGGAGCTCCGTGTCGATGATGCCCTTGTCGCGCACGGGGTCGATGGAGCCGTCCACGTGGGTGATGTTGCCGTTGTCGAAGCAGCGCAGCACGTGGATGATGGCGTTCGTGTTCCGGATGTTGCCCAGGAACTTGTTGCCCAGACCCTCGCCCTTGGAGGCTCCCTTGACCAGACCGGCGATGTCGACAATCTCGATGGTGGTGGGGATGACCCGCTTCGGATGGTCGATTTCGGCCAGACGGACCAGCCGCTGGTCGGGCACGGTGATGACGCCCACGTTGGGCTCGATGGTGCAGAAGGGGAAGTTGGCCGCCTGGGCCTTTGCGTTGGAGAGGCAGTTGAAAAGCGTCGATTTGCCGACATTGGGCAGTCCGACGATGCCGCATTGTAAAGCCATTATCTGAATTCTGATTTTCGTTTCGTGCTGCAAAGATAACCAACTTTTCGGGAACGGGATGCGGGAGCCTCTTTATTTTTCAGGTGGAGGCTCCTGTGTGTGGACTCTGTTTCAAATCTTTTGGCCCGGGGCGGGACGGCTGCCGGGGGCCGCGGGGCAAAATATCGCGGGTAATGCTTGCCTCGATGCGCATTAATGCGTATCTTTGGAAGTCAAAAAGAGCCTTGAAATTATGGATTTGAAAACGATACGGGAAGAGTTGTCGCGGCTCGAATCGCTCGTCGGCGGCTGGCAGGCCGCGGCGGAGGTTCCGGCCGTCGAGCGCGACCTGGCGCTCGAACTGCTCCGGAGGCTGTACGAGCAGCTGCGTTTCGACGCCCCCGGGGCGCCGCAGCCCGAAGAGGCCGGGACGGGGGCCGTCGAGGTGCCCGAGAGCATCGACCTGGACGAGATGCTCGCCCTCGAACCGGTTGCCGCCGCTGCCGTGGAGGAGTCTGCGGCGGCTGCGGACGACGACAACGAGGCCGAAGCGGTGATGAAGGCCGAAG
>ENA-ORRI01000281-ORRI01000281.1-human-gut-metagenome-genome-assembly--contig:-NODE-281-length-29223-cov-26.2386_pt1 | contig 29223 bp, 19 predicted proteins | sample MGYA00242172_ERZ509128 | MGnify/ENA primary metagenome ERZ509128 (study PRJEB26280, sample SAMEA2338623) | human gut metagenome | biome: human gut; feature: human-associated habitat; material: faeces... | reverse complement strand
GAATATCTATTGTCACTGTCTGCGGAGAGTTGGAGAGCAGATCATGGTACAGCTTCGTCATGTATTGGTTTGTCATTGTACGCCCTCCTTTCTTGGTTAGTCAAAGCTAATCATATAATACTGCATATTTTGAAAGCAGTCAAGGAAAGCCTACAGCAACAGAAGTCCTACGGTCTCTAAAACACATTTTTTCTTTTTTATTTATAAAATCGGTATAATCATACTCTTTAGCAAGCACGATAAGGTTATTCCTTTGTGCAAACCGGAACGATACAATATTCTTGAGGTGAACGATTATGCCGATTGATGATTTAACTGCTTTAGGGCAGAAAATGCGGGAAGCCCGAAAGAATAAAGAGCTGACACAACAAGAACTTTCTGATCTGAGCCATGTTTCTGTAAAGCAAATCGCCAATATCGAAAAAGGAAAAATGAATCCTTCCTATTTGATTTTGAGAGCATTGGCAAAGGTCCTGCACATCTCTTTAGATACGCTTATAAATCCAGATATTTCTCTGAAGGATGAGGGTGTCAATCAGATGAAAATACTTTATTCCAGCTGTCCGCCAGAAATGCGTGACACCCTGTTGCATCACACCCAGGAAACGGTGAAAGAACTTACAGAGTTGTCCGAGAAATTTGAAGCGAATTGAGCCAGTGAGTGAAATTTAACGATTCTCTCACTGGTTCTTTTCATTTTCGGAGAAAAGAGGCAAGCAATGCCTGTGTTAATACACACAGGCCCGCAGAGAATAAAATCCCTTTGTGATTTTCCTCTCCGCTTGCTTGTTGAGGGCAGCGCCCCCAAGCCCCTTTGAACACAGAATTTCATTCTGTGGCTGCGCGTTCTGCGAACGCTTTTGACCAGGACCAGCTTACCGCTGGCCGTGGTCTTTTTCTTTTTCAACATCCTGTTCTACCTCCATTTTCAGCACTCGATCTACATTCGCTTTTGCAGTCAAAAGCTCCCTCATTTCTTCACGGGAACGTCGATACTCGGAATAAGTCTTTTTCTTTTCTTCCAGCAATTTCGCGTACTCCGTCTGCAACTCTTTGACCTTGGGAAGCTTCTTGACGCCCATCTCATCAAAGGCATTCTTAGCAGCCTGGTGGAGCAGAATTTCTTCCTCATGTTCCTCCCGGAATTTCTTAGAGTAACCCGCTTTGCGGTATGCTACATAAACCTCACGGGTCTTGGCATAATTTACGATGTGAGTACGCAGAACAGCAATCTCTGCCATGCGCTTTTCAGCCGCTTTGATCTGCGCCGAAAGTTCATTGTGATGTGCCGTGGCAGCCGCAGCCTTTTCTTCCAAAACCGCATACTCCAGCAGGTTATTCTCTGACAGGTAATTCATGGTCTGCGCCATTTGCTTCAGATTGAAAACTTTAGCCCATCGCGCATAGCCAGCACCTTTTCCAGCCTGCAATTTTGCCTGAATGTCCACCAGCAGATTGACCTTCGGCGGCTCTGCCTGTGTGACTGTTTTCTTTCGCGGGATATGTGCTTTCTTCCCTAAGAGAACTGCCCGCAAATCTTCCAATCCATATCCTTCGCCCAGACTGTCCATGCGGGCGGCTTTCTCCCAACCAGAGAGTTTCAGTCGATACGATTTTCCGCGCTTTGAGACTTCACAACCATATTCTCGCAACAGCTTCAGCAGTTCTTCAAAGTCAGCAGGACTTTGTGATAATGCGTTGTCAATCGCCACACGAAGCAGCTCTCGGTGAGATGGCTTTGCCTGATCTCCCAGCCATTTGTTATAGCTCTTTCCGTGAAGTTTCGGATTCTCTACAATGGACAGTCCATTCTCAATACAGATGGTGTCACTTAGCCGACGAACCGCCTTGGTGCTGCCCCAAAAGTTTCGGAACTTCCGGTCATATTCTAAGCTGACCGATGACCAGATAATGTGATTATGAATGTGCGACTTGTCTATGTGAGTGCAGACCACAAAGGCATGATTGCCTTTAGTAAAACGCTTTGCAAATTCTACGCCCAGCCGGTTTGCTTCTTCCGGGGTAATCTCACCAGGGCGGAAGGACTGGCGCACATGATAGGCAATTACATCATCTGTACCACGCACTCGTCCGGTAGCGGCAATGTACTGCCGCTTTGCCAGAAGGAACTCCGCATCCGCAGTCCGGCTGTCACACGCATAGCCGGTAATGAGCCTGCCGTTATCTGTTTTCTTTGGATTGGCCACATAGTCGATGATGTCACTGATCGCCCGACTCTCTGTGCGGCCTTTGCCGACATGAAGCGGCATGATTCTTGTAGTTGCCATAATAGAAGGCCCTCCTCTCATAAATATTTTTGTTTTCGCTGAACTCTTTGCTTCTATCGTTGCAATAACTTTCTCCGCTGGGTATAATAAAAAAGAATATTCTACAACCTCAAAGGAGGGATTTCTATGATAGAACAGCTCATTGCTGAGGCAACAGAATGTGATTTCAAAGTTGCTCTCGAAACAAAAAAGCCAAAAAGCTGGTTAAAAAGTGTCAGTGCCTTTTCCAATGGAATCGGCGGCACTCTGTTTTTCGGAGTCTCCGATGACCGGGAGCCTATCGGCTTGTCCGATGTTCAAAAGGATGCTGAAGCGATCAGCCGCTTAATCAAAGAACGTATCACACCATTACCTCAGTTTATCTTAAAACCATTACAGGAAGATGGTAAAAATCTATTAGCTCTGGAGGTTTCTCCCGGCCGTAGCACCCCATATTATTACAAGGCAGACGGTGTGATGGAGGCATATATCCGTGTTGGAAATGAAAGCGTAATTGCCCCTGATTACATTGTGAATGAATTGATCTTAAAGGGAACCAATCAGTCCTTTGATACCCTAACAACAGACGCGGTAAAAAAGGATTACAGCTTTACACTTCTGGAAGCAACCTATCTGGAACGGACCGGTCTCCGCTTTGAGCCATCCGATTATGTTTCCTTTGGTTTGACTGATAAAAATGGACTCCTGACCAATGCCGGAAAACTCATGACCGATCAGCACACGGTTTATAACTCCCGTATGTTCTGTACCCGGTGGAATGGCTTGGAAAAAGGCTCTATCTTTGATGATGCGCTGGACGATAAAGAATACGAGGGAAATTTGATTTATTTACTGAACAGCGGCAGTGAATTTATTCGCAATAATTCCAAAGTCCGTTTTGTCAAAAAGGCACAGTATCGTGTAGACAAGCCGGATTATGCTGAACGAGCTGTGACAGAGGCTCTTGTCAATGCGCTTATCCATCGTGATTATATTGTGCTTGGCAGCGAAATCCATATTGATATGTTTGATGATCGGGTGGAAATCACATCTCCGGGCGGTATGTTTGGCGGCGGCTCAATTCAGGAATACGATATTTACAGTATCCGTTCCATGCGGCGAAACCCTGTGATTGCTGACCTGTTCCACCGCATGAAGTACATGGAACGCCGTGGAAGTGGCCTACGCAAAATCGTCAGTGAAACCGAAAAGCTGCCTGGATACACAGAGGCATATAAACCCGAATTTTCCTCAACAGCGACAGATTTCAGAGTCATCTTGAAAAATGTAAACTACATCATGTGCGGTGCTTCCGCACATGATACAGCACATGATGCCGCACATGATACATCTGTGATCACCAAACAAAACTTGCTATTGGAATTTTGTGCAGACCCTAAAAGTCGAGATGAAATGCAAGCATATATTGATGTTTCCAGCCGTTCTCACTTCAGCAAATATTACCTCAAGCCTTTATTATCTTCTGGTAAACTTAAAATGATGTTTCCAGACAAACCCAAAAGCAAAAACCAGAAATACACTACCGTTCATTCCAAATAACCAAGAAGCAGGGCACTGGGTCTCATCTCCCATTGTCCTGCTTCTTTTCATTCCAGATTTATTCACATCATTTACCCATACATCCAATCCTGGATCGCAAATTTCAAATCCTGCACCTTACCCAACAGCCAGATCGCCGCAAGCGGCAATCCCATCGGGCTAATCAAAAAAGCTATAACCAGCAAAATCACACCATTCTGCGGGGAATAGGTAATCAGCACAGCCACGCCAAGCAGAGCAATTACCGTGCTAAGCAGACCAAGCACCAGACCGGATATGTAGATCAGCCCCATGCAGAGCCAGACAAAAAGCGTCAACGCCAAAATGACCGGTGCAGTTACAATCATCAGCAAGCATTTCAAAATCTTCATTCCTGTTCCTCCCTCCAACGCTCCAGATGCCGTTTGCACAAGGCATCCGCTTCTCTCTCATCATCTTCCGTCACTTCCCGTTTTCCTTTGGTCAGTTCAATCTCCAGATAAGTCCGGTAATCATCGGCTAAGAGGTCGAACAGTTCCTTGGGAGTATGGCACACCTCGCCAGAGCAATAGTGAAAATCTTGGTCAAATTCAACTCTTACACATCCATGGCGGCTGATATAAACTTCTATGGTCTCGTCTGCGGTCAGGTAATCCGCAAAAATCTCCAGCACCCTTTCAAAGGTCAGCATCTGTTTTCACTCCTTTGCTACGCTTCTTATTCTACTCATATTATCCGGTACGGACAGGCAAAAGACAAGGATACAGACAAAAAGAAAAAGCGGAGGAAGGTGCGGCGAAGAAACGCCGTTCCTCCCTCCGCAAATGGAGTATCTATCCCTGTTATGAAAGTTTGGAGAGTTGGGTAAGGATTTCCTTCACACCCTCCCACAGTTGTTCCTGCCGCTGGGATATATCCTCCAAGTCAGCATTATAAACCCGCCCGGTCTCATGCACTTTGCGGGTCAGCTGGTTCAAGTTGTTGCTGCTTCGGCGCATCAGGGAGACCAACTCCTTCAGCTCTGGCAGTTCCAGCTTGACTACATAACCATCCAGCGCCATTTTCCGCAGATAAGCGCTCAAATTCTCTGTCCCGTATTGCTGCATCTTTTGATGGATCAGTTCCAGTTCTTCTGCGGACACCCAAAACAAAACCGGCACATCCCGCTTGCGCTTTGCCATGGTTATCGCTCCAGCTCCCGTTTTTTCGGGGCGGCAGACTTATGGGCGGGCAGCTCCTGTTTGAGCTTATCCCGTACTGAGGGACGGGACGGTTCCAGTTTTTCTCTCTGGGTACGGCTACGCTGCTGTTCTTCACGCACCAGATCAATAAAACCATCCAGCACAGCAGGGTGGCTGTTTAAGGCATAACCACAACGGACGGTTTCTGGATTATCGTTGGGAATGGTCTTGGCCCATTCTTTGTTGCGTCGGGAGTAGCGCCCATCCCAGTCCTGAAGCTGGACCGTGTTAGACAGAACCATAGACACACGCTCCATGCCATAGGTCTCAATCACACCCTTTGCCGCATCGTGGCTGAGATACATTCCGTCGAAATGTTCCCGCACCGCCGCTTCAATGGACTCCTTGCATTGGCGATTTACATTGTTGGAAGCTCGGTACTGCTCCAGCTCCCCATGTTCTCTCGCATAGGCAGCAGAATGTGGATAGACCGGTGTTGTTCGCAGTTCCTCTTTGGCTCTGCACACATCGACGGCACGGCTCTCAATACTGTCCCGGATCATATCCATATAGCCGGTCTCCAGCTTTTCAAAGTAGCGGTACACATCCGCCAGCGGCGAGGGAGATTCCAAAAGCGCCTGGGCCTGGGCATCGGTCAACTCCAATTCCTCCATTGCCATCACGATGTCCTCGCGGATGGTGTACTCATAGGCATGGTTTAAGACTTCTTCCGGGGACTGGCTTTTCAGCCAGTCCCGGAACTTGTCCTGTTCGGCAGTCATCTTTTCAAAAAGGGCTGTATTCAGATCGTTGGTATTCATGTTATCGCACCTCCTCATGCTGTTTTGGTTTCTTGTCTGTACTGCGGGGCGTCGCCGGACGCTTCAGGCTGTCCAGCACCGAAGTCCGTGTGCTTTTGGCAACAACAGCCTCTGCGTGCGCCTGTCCCTTTCCGTCGATGTTGAGCAAAGTATCCAGCTCCACCAGACGGGCATTTTTGCTTCGCAGTTCTTCTTCATAAAGGAATGGCTTTCCGACTTCCTCCTTTGCGGCAGCCTGCTGCTGATAGAGGTTATCCAGCTGGGCCTTTGCCGCCTCCAGACGCTGGGGCATCTGGGCGAGGGCATTGTCGATACGGGTAAGATTTCCGCGAGGGTCTATACCAAGGGTTGCCCGGTGGGTCATCTGTCCTTTCAGCAGGAGCGTATACTCCTGTTTCCATGCGGAAAATTCCACGGATATGGCATAGCCCCGGTAGCTGCCGATCTGCACCGGATCGGAGGTTTTGACCTCCTTGCAGGCATCCAGAAGTGCTGCGCCGGCATTCTCCTTATCGGTCAGCAGATCACCTCGGATTTCCATACCAGCAAAACCGTCCTCCGGGTGCGGGTGCGCTGTCAAAACCTCCAGATCGGATTCAAAGCCCTTGATAAAGCCTTTGTGCTTTTCAATCTCCTCCGGGAAGTATTTGAGCAGCTGGTCCTCCAGACGATACTGCTTGCTCTGGTGGTCGGCTTTCATCAGCTTTAGGCGGGATACCTCCACATCCAAATCCATACGCTCCTTGATACGGGGGTCTCCGGCACACAAAGCCTTGATCTCTGCAAAACTGAGGGCGGTTTCATCCACATCATCGCAGGAGCGCACCGGCGATTTAGAAGTCATGATCTGGCTGATGAATTTTTGCTTATTCTCCACCGTCTGCCAGAGGTATGCGTCAAAGGTTCCTTCGGTCACATAGCGGTACACATGGACAAGGGGATTCTGGTTGCCCTGTCGCTCGATACGGCCCTTGCGCTGGGCAAGGTCTCCCGGTCTCCACGGACAGTCCAGATCATGAAGTGCCACCAGACGGTCCTGCACATTGGTGCCTGCGCCCATCTTGGCGGTGCTGCCCAAAAGGACACGCACCTGACCGGTACGGACTTTAGAGAACAGCTCCTTTTTCCGTACTTCGGTGTTGGCTTCATGGATAAAAGCGATTTGGTCGGCAGGCATTCCCTGAGCAATAAGTTTCTGACGAATATCGTCATATACCGTAAAGACCGGTTCCTGCTCCGGCAGAGGCACAGAGCCTTCCAATGCGTGAAGCAGTGGATTATCCAGCGTTTTCGCCGCCTTGCTTGCAGGAGTTTTTGCCTGCGGTGTAGAAATGTCGCAGAACACCAGCTGGGTCAGCTTGTCAGCTTTGCCATCCCGCCAGATCTGCATGATGTTGTCCACGCACTGATTGACCTTTGTGCCAGGTTCATCCGGGAGCATATGGTTGACGATTCTCTGGTCCAGGCCCAGCTTACGGCCATCCGAGGTAATCTTGAGCATATTGTCCTGGGACGGGTCCACGGTTCCGCTGTGTACCAGCGATGCGCGCTCCGAAAGGGCCTTGACCATTTCCTGCTGATGTTCGGTAGGCTGCGCCACGATGTTGTGGTATTCCACCTCCGGGGTGGGCAGGTTCAGCTGATCGGCAGTCTTAATGTCGGCCACTTCTTTGAACAGGTTCATCAGCTCCGGCAGGTTAAAGAACTTGCTGAATCTCGTTCTTGCCCGGTAGCCGGTGCCTTCCGGTGCCAGCTCCAATGCTGTGACGGTCTCTCCAAATCGGGAAGCCCAGCAGTCGAAGTGGGTCATGTTCAGCTCTTGCAGGCGTTCATACTGAAGGTAACGCTGCATGGTGTAAAGCTCGGTCATGGAGTTGCTGACCGGTGTGCCGGTGGCAAAAATCACGCCACGGTTTCCGGTGATCTCATCCATATAGCGGCATTTGGCAAACATATCGGAGGATTTCTGTGCGTCCGATGTGGAAAGGCCAGCCACATTCCGCATTTTTGTATATAAAAACAGGTTCTTATAGTTGTGAGCCTCGTCTACGAACAATCGGTCTACACCCAGCTGCTCAAAGGTTACCACATCGTCTTTTCGCCCCTCGGCTTGCAGCTTTTCCAGTCTGGCTTCCAGAGATTTTCGGGTACGCTCCAGCTGCTTGACGGTAAAACGCTCGCCGCCGCTGGCCTGCACCTCTGCGATGCCCTCAGTGATCTCGTCGATCTGCTCATAGAGAAGCCTTTCCTGGCGCTCCCGGCTGATTGGGATACGCTCAAACTGGCTGTGTCCCATGATGATGGCATCATAATCACCCGTCGCAATACGTGCGCAGAACTTCTTTCGGTTATGGGTCTCAAAGTCCTTTTTGGTGGTGACTAAGATATTGGCGGAAGGATAGAGACGCAGAAACTCCGACGCCCACTGCTCTGTCAGATGGTTTGGAACCACAAAGAGAGATTTCTGGCACAGTCCCAGGCGTTTGGCTTCCATCGAAGCAGCTACCATTTCAAAAGTTTTGCCTGCGCCTACTTCATGTGCCAACAGGGTATTTCCTCCATACAGCACATGGGCAATGGCGCTTTTCTGGTGTTCCCGCAGGGTAATGGCCGGGTTCATGCCTCCAAAAGTGATGTGGCTGCCATCATATTCACGGGGACGGGTAGAGTTCATTTCCTCGTTGTACTGGCTCACCAAAGTCTGGCGGCGCTCCGGGTCTCTCCAGATCCAGTCCCTAAAGGCTTCCCGGATCGCCTGCTGTTTTTGAGCCGCCAGGGTGGTCTCCTTGGCATTCAGCACGCGGCGCTCTTTTCCGTCTGCGTCCTCTATGGTGTCATAGATGCGGACATCCCGCAGGTTTAAGGAATCCTCCAGAATCTTGTAGGCGTTGGCGCGGCTGGTCCCATAGGTGGTATAAGCTGCCACATCGTTGTAGGATACGGAAGATTTCCCCTTGATCTGCCATTCAGCGGTAAAGGACGAATAGTTGACCCCGATACTGCGCTGGAGATAAAACGGGGTATTAAAGGTCTCATACATAAATTGCTGGATATATTCCTTGTCGATCCAGGTAGCGCCCAGACGCACCTCAATCTCCGACGCATCCAGGTCTTTGGGCTGGGCGGCGGTAAGAGCTTCCACATTGACTGCAAAAGAAGGGTCCTGCTGTGCCGCCCGTTGCGCCTGACGCAGTTTGCGGCGTACATTGCCGGAGAGGTATTCATCAGCAGTCACATAATGGGGTGTGCCGTCTTTCTCCAGCTGTCCCGGTACACGGAAGATTACGCCTTGCAGCTCTCCGGCCAGTTCTTCTTTTGTTTTTCCGGTAAGCTGGCTCATATAGTCCATATCCACGCAGGCTTTTTCCGAGATGGACACCGCCAGTGCTTCACTTGCCGTATCCACCACAGCCACCGCCTGATGGGGCTTGATGGTCCGCTTGGTGAACATATCTGCCTTGCGTTCCAGCTTTCCGTCCTCGTCGATGACTTCCAGCGCACAGAGCAGGTAATAGGAAGAATCGTCTGCATAGGCCAGACGGTTTGCACGGTCATTGATGAGACCGTATTTGGAAGAAAAGCTGTCATATAGTCTGTTCAGTTCCGCCTGCTTTTGGGTAATGGTGCTGTCTGGAACCGCTGCATCAATCTGAAGGTCGATCAGTTCCTGCACACAATCACGCAGTCCCACAAGACCTTTTACGCGGGCTTCTGCGGTGGTGTTGAGATCCGGGCGCACCATGCGGCTGTTTTCCCGGTAGTACACCTGCCCGTCTACAATGGCATAGGAATAGTTCTTCACATTAGGATCGGCAGGAATGGAGGTGTCAATGGCTTCGCCTTCGCCCAGCTCCGGCAGCTCTGCCTCCTGATAAGTCCCATGAATGTACTTCACCGCATCATGCAGCTGGTCGGAAAGCTCCAGTCCCTCGATGGGGTTCACGGTGTAGTCCATACCATGAGCAGTGCTTACCGGCTCCTGTCTGCCCAGCACCATTTCCGAGTGGTCGATAAAATACCGGTTGATGGCAAATCCGTCCTCCGTCTGTCCGGTTTGAGTCCATTCCGGCACGATGTCCAGCGGGCGGTCCCGTTTTTGGAGGAAGATGATGTCCGATACCACCTCGGCACCGGCATTCTTTTTGAACGCGTCATTAGGCAGACGGATAGCTCCCAGCAGCTCGGCACGCTGGGCAAGATAGCGGCGCACGGTGGAATCCTTGGCGTCCATAGTATAGCGGGAGGTTACAAAAGCCACCACGCCGCCGGGACGCACCTGGTCCAGTGCTTTGGCGAAAAAGTAGTTGTGAATACTGAAATTCAGCTTGTTGTAGGCTTTGTCATTGACCTGATACTGACCGAAAGGTACATTGCCGATGGCAAGGTCAAAGAAGTCACGCCTATCGGTGGTCTCAAAGCCACCTACTGTGATGTCCGCCTTGGGATAGAGCTGCTTTGCGATGCGCCCGGAAACAGGGTCCAGCTCCACGCCGTACAGACGGCTGTTTCGCATTTTCTCCGGCAGCATACCAAAGAAATTGCCCACACCCATAGACGGCTCCAGAATATTTCCGGTCTCAAATCCCATACGGTTCACCGCTTCATAGATGGCCTGAATGACCGTAGGGCTGGTGTAATGGGCGTTGAGGGTAGAGCTTCTGGCGGCGGCATATTCCTCCGGGGTCAGCAGTTCTTTTAGCTGGGCATACTCTAAAGCCCATGCCGGTTTCTCCGGGTCAAACGCATCAGAGAGACCGCCCCAGCCCACATATCGAGAAAGAACCTCCTGCTGTTCGGGGCTTGCCTGCTGTCCGGCAGCTTCCAGCTCTTTCAGCAAACGAATCGCATTGACATTTGCCTGGAACTTGGCTTTCGGACCGCCCTCACCCAAATGCTCATCTGTAATGCGGAAGTTTTTTGCATTGCGGCGCAGGTTAGCCTTGTATTCCTCATAAGATGCTTCCTCGGCAGCTTTGACATTGGGAAAGGTCTGCCACTGGCCATTGACCTGAATGGAAACCGGGTGTTCATCCAACACTTCCTCAAAGGTTTTCTCCGGCTCAGTCACAGGGGCTGGCGGCTCCGGCTCCTCGATATGCAGTCGTTCCACCACCACATCATAAGGCAGATTGTTCTTATCGCCCGGATAGACGGCCATGGTCTCGGAATGGAAGGTCGGGGATTCGGTAGCCGGTTGGGGCTGTTCCTGTCCAAAACCGTCCTGCTGACGGGCATACATCCCGCGCAGCAAAGGTGCAACCTCATCCCAGCGGAAATACAGCATAGCCAGACGCTTTTCCTCTGCATCCATGACTTCCAGTTCTATGCCCTGTGCCGTGGTACGGTAATCGGCAATATCGTCGGTCTCCAGATTCCGTGTCTCAATCTCACCGGAATAGGCCCTGCTCAGCCAGTAGGCGATCTCGCTGTTGCTCCTGCCGGATTGCAGCAGCGTGGAAATCTGCTTTTTATCCGCTTCATCCATCAGTCCATGAGCCAATACATCCCGCAAGTCCTGATCTGCCTTGTCCGGGTCAGTAGGAAGAAACTCGGTATAGTAAGCATTGCGACGGTCTGCCCGAAGCAGCTGCTCGAACTGTTCTTTGCGCTCTGCCCGGTAGATGGGATATACCATCCCGGTGGGCAGAAGCTGTACGGTGTCCTCCCGCAGCTCGGTGATCTGATAGGCGTCATCCTCGATATACACGGTATCGCCCACGGCATAGACCGGGGCGGCTGGGTCATAGGAGGTTCTTTGCGGAATTGGGCGGCGAACTGCGTCATATTCCTCATCGGAAATGGAAACTTCGGAAGTCTGCTCTGTCTCGGCATCTGCAATCTGCTCTGCATCTGACCTCACCTGTTGGATAAACGGATCATTGTCCAGTTTTTCCGGGTCTGCCACCTGGCCGTTGACAATCCCTCTTTCCTCCAGAGCTTCCCGGATGGCGATTGGGTCGATGTTGTCAAAACGATCCTGTTCTTCTTCGGTATAGAACCGTTCCTCCTGAATGAGCTGGGCAAGCCTGCGCTGTACCTTCGGCCAGGGCAGCTGCGTTTCCTCCGGGCTGCCGGCACGGACAACGAACAGGCTGTTGCTGTTACTGCCGCCGTATTCCTGAGCCAGCCATGCGGCGGTATCTTTTTCTCTTGCATGGTCTTTCATATAGCGGACAACAGCGTGTTTACTCTCGATATTGCCGTTCCATGCACAAAGGACAGTATCAATATCTTCCTGAGAAAGAGGGCGCAGAAGCTCATGGAGCTTTGGATAGGTCTCGTCGATCACTTCCCGGTGCAGACGCTGACGGAACTCCGGCACATCCGAATAGAGTCGGATCAGCTCCATATCCTTAGAACCAAGAACCGCACGGCGCACAGCGGCATTGCCCTCGATGACAGCATTTTCACGGTCAGAATGCCCGCAGGCATTGCGGTATGCGGCATCCTCGGAAATAGCGGCAGTCACCACAGGCTTATACTGCTCAAACTGCTCCCGAAGGATAGGCTTTGGCGTTTCTTTCTCCACCTCCGGCTGCTGTGTTTGAATGGCATCTTCTTCGGCCAGTTCCTTTTCAGACTGGATTTTGTCATACTGCGCCTGTTCCTGTTCGGTAAGATAGCGGTCTTTCTGGACAAGTGAGGTAATGCGCTTGGCAACCTTTTCCCAGTTCAAGTGAACATCCGGGCAGTCCTGCTTTTTATAGTGCAGTCCTTTCCCATCGTGATCTTCGCCGCTGTGTGTTGCACCGGACAAGGCATGAGAGCGTCCGCCAATGCCATACTCGTCTTTGAGGAATCTCACTTTCTCCTTATCCGTATGGTTTGCCATGAAAAACGCATAGATACGGCCTTTTCCACCGGCGAAACTGCTTCCGCCGGTCATGGCGGCGTCGATCTCATCCTCGGTAATAAAGTGCTGGACGGTTGGCACTTGGGAAAGCTCTGAAGAAAAGGTCCTGCGGGGCAGGTCAAGGTCCTTCAGGTTCTCCCAGATCTCCCTCGGTCTATGATAGTGAAAACGCAACAGGTCACGGTCCTGCTGATAGGCAGTCCAGAAGGCAGCGTATTCTTCCTTGAGGGTCTGGCGGAAAGCCGGTTCACTCAGCTGCTCCGTCAGGCGGCGGGTCTCCTCTGGGGAACCATTGCCTTTGATCTCTGACAGGCAGGACAAATATCCGGCTTTTCTGGCGTCCTCACTGAGATCGTGATACAGATGCCAGAGCTTTTCCGAGAGGAGGGAGCGTTCATAGCCTGCCGCTTCTGCAAGCTCCACATTGGAGGCAAACTGACCACTTTCCAAAAGCTCCCCGATACGCTCTGCGGCGCGCTCCCAAGAAATGACCTGGGCAGACCTGTCATAACGGACAGACTTCCCGTGGGAAAGATGGATACCATCCTCGGCATACCATGCACTCACACTGCCAAGGCCGTTGCCACCGTGGTACAGCGTTTTCAGTATCTCGGCAATCTCAGCGGTGGTTTTCTGCTTTTCAAAGGCTGCAACCACACGCTCCCTCTGACGGTCTGTATTGCCTCCCAAACGCAGCACATGGTCAATGTCATTTTGGGCAAAAGAAAAAGCAGAGGATGTATGCGCTACATTCTCTGCTTCATCTATGGATTGGATCTGTTCCGCTTCGGAGAGGAACAGGTTTAGAGTCAGCTGTTGATAAGCTCCGCCATCAGGATTTCCTCGGCCTGGGCTTTGCAGGTGTTCATCAGCCCCACCCACTTCATGGGATCGCTGGCTTTCAGTTCCTCGGTGGCTCCCGCTTCCTTCGCCAGCTGGGGCATCATCTGCTCCAGTCTGCTCTGGGCGGTCTCGTCGATCTCCAGAAGGTGCGGGTACAGCTTCTCGCTCAGCAACATCTGGTTGTAGAGGATGGGACGGTGTTCCTTCAGGTAGGTTTTCCTCATCCTTCCGTACTTGCCCAGGGGTTTCTCCGGCTGCTGGCTCAGCTTCAGGTCGGGAATCAGATAGTCTCCGTTCTGGATATAGGTCATGGGATTGTTCATCTTGTTTGCTCCTTTCTTGGTTGGCTTCGCGCTCTGCATTTCGGACGGTAACGCCGATCTGCCGCAGCACCTGCTGGTTGATCTGGCTGACCGCTGTTCCCAGCGCTCCGATGGTTGCCGGAGTATTGAAATCAAAGATCGCCATGAAATCTTCGTGGTCGAAGTAGCGTTCCGGCTCCAGCCCACAGCGGGACATCAAAGCGTAAGTGATACTGACGGTGGCTGCTGCCTTGAACTGTACTCCGATGTTAAACTCATCATATTCCTCCAAAAAGGAACCGTCAACGATATAGAAGAAGTCCTGCTGATGCTCCGTCCAGTATTCCTCAGCCAGTTTTCCGGCTACCTCGGTGAGCTGTCCGGCAAGGTCATCACCGGAAACATCATAGGTGCGCTCAAGCATGGCCTGCACCGAATCCAAATGGCGCTCCTCCAGCTGCCACAGCCAGGGAGTGCGGGAATGTTCACGGGTTCCGGTGTCGGAAATATCAAAAACATAGCGCAGGCGGGGCCTGTCCCCGGAATCGTCCACCAGAGCAATTCCCTTGGAGCCGCGCCTTACATACCGGCCCATCTTTTCATTCCACAAATCGTACTCTGCACAGGCGGTGGCGTCCGGACGCTGGGCGTAGATCATCAACTGCTCATGGAACGGGTACTTGTAAAGGCGGGAAGCAGTGGTGAGAAACCCTGCCCATTCCTGCCAGCTCCCCGTGAGCTGCGTTGTTACCTTCTCCGCCATCTGTGCATATAGTTCAGCTTTGGTTGGCATAGTGTTCTGTCCTCCTTTCAGTTTTGGGGTAAAAAGGTGGGGTGGCATATTGCCACCCCATCCCTGCGATTATAGTGTTTACTGGTCAAAATCCGGATACAACTCCAGCTCGGCAAACTCGGCATCACTCATGGCCTGGAGCTTGCCCAGTGCGCTGTCTGTCAACTCCCGCAGCTCGGTTTCCTCCGGGGCCAGCTCGCCGCGCATCTCACGCAGGCTGTCGATCAGTCGGGTGCGGCTGCCGGTATTGTAAATGCACATCAGGTTCATTTCCTCAAAAGTAAAGTTTCCCATATCAAATCTCCCTTTCCGCACTCTTTTTTGGCGCTATCTTTTTGTGTTCTGCCTTGGGCTGGCTTTTCAGCTGCTCCATGACGGACTTTTTCTTTTCCCGTTCCTCCCGATGGGCAGCGGTAGCCAAATCCATGAGGGAAATGGGCTGACCGTTGCGGGCCTGCTGTTCCAGCTCTGCCACCGTAGGCTCTTTTGCGCCATTGTTGATGATACCGTCGATCATGCCGTAATCGTCCTCCACGGCCATCTCCGCATTTTTCAACGGATTTTCCGGCAGGAATCCGGGGATCTGGGTAAAACCAACACTGTCACAGTAATGACAGGATACCTTACCGTCCTGCTTGATCGCAACGATGTCACTGACACTCATAGAAGGACTGTGAAAATCCGCCGGCTTTTGCAGATTAAACTGCTCATATAGTTTTTCCAGCTGCTCCGGTACCGTGCCAGACTCCCTCAGCGGAGCTGTGTAAATGAGGTCATAATTGCTGCGGTCTATGGAAATGTCATGGGACTTTAACCAATCCAGATTCATAAAGCGCACATTCTGCGGATCGTCACGGCTCACCTGATAGATAGCAAAGCAATCTCTGTTCTGGGATAGAAATGCCTGTTCGCGTTCCTGCTGATGTTCCTGACGCTCCATGACCTTTTCGTGGAACTGAGGGCTTTTCTCCCATTCCTCACGGTCCACACCGAAAATGCCGCCATGATCCATGATTTCCTGCGAGTCAAATACCATACTCTCCGTATTGTCCTCATGCAGCATATAGATAGTCAAACCAGCGGCATCCAGTTCCAGCGCCCGTTCTCTGGTGACAGGGAGCATCCCATCATAGAAGTAGCCGTATTCCTGCATATCCGGTGTGGATACCTGCTCATCAGGCATAGGGTATTCATCCAGCGCCTGCTCTTGTGCTTCCGGCAGCTGAGAAGAAGCAGCTATCTGACTGGCCTCTGCCTGCATCTGCTGGTAGGCAGCTTCCTGCAAGGTCTCAATCATGGACAACGGTGCGTATTTTACCGAGTCTCTGCCCAAATCGTTGTCATCACAAATCTGGAGAACTGCCTTCATGCGGGAAAGCTCCGGCATATCCAGCTGACCACCATCCAACTCTTTCATGGACGCGGCATCGTAAAGGGTATAGTCCCAGCCGCTGTCACAGGACTGGATATGAAGATAGGTGGCATCGTCAATCAGAAACAAAGCCTCCTGCTGGTTGGCATCCGCCCCCAGCACTTCCATTTCCGGCATTGCCGCAGCCAGTTCCTTTACCGCTTTTTGCACCAGAGGATTATCACGGTAATAGTCGATTGCCTGGATGGTGTCCAGGTCAATGGTCTGGCCGGTCAAAATCGGAAAAGGTCCTTCATAGTCGCTTCCGTCTTTCAGCTCAAAACCAATGCCCTTGATCCCGTTCATTCGCTCTGCTGGAATCTCCTGATAAATGCGGACAGCTTCCTCCAAAGACAGGTTATCGTGGTATTCTCCGAGGTTTGGAAATTCCATGCACTCTGCTACATAGTAGGTCAGATCGCCGGTCGGCAGCCTATCAGATACCTTAATGGCATCTGCTGGCTGCTCTATCGGGGCGGTTTCCGGCTCTACCTTTGCATGAGGGTCGATTCCGCGCTCTTTGCAGATTTCCTTATAGTGGCGCTCAATGTCGGAGATCAAAGTGCCGGAGGTTTTGTTGATGGTCTCCAAACTGGCTCTCAACTCTTTCAGCTCTTTGCCCTGGCTCCAGCTTGCAATATAGCCGAAGCTGTTTTCTCCGGTCTCGATGCCAAAATACTTGCAGACCGCATAGGAGATGCTTTCAGCCTCCACTTCTTCCGTGTGACGGTTTTTGATTGCCTGTTTTTCTGCGGTTGCATCTTCCTCAACTGCAAGACGCCATTCAAACTGATTTTCGTCCACATAACGCCAATCCATATCAGAAGCAAACTGTTCGGCTTCTTTTTCTGTGGCAAAATCCAACTTGAAATCATGTTTGGTTCCACCTTCACTCTCCTGCACAACCTTCCATGACGGTAGCATTTCATATTTTTTAGGGTCATGGAGCTTGCTGTGGGCAATCTCATGAACCGTGGCCGAAACTGTCTGCACCTCACTCATGCCCTGACGAATGGCAATTTTCTGATGATCAGCAGAAAAATAGCCGTCCGTATCAGCAGCCATTGCTTCAAAAGTAATCGGCACCGGTGCGCTGCGGCGCAGGGCCTCCATGAATACCTCATAATTTGGCACATTGCCGGAAAGGGATGATGCAAGCTCCGGCAAAGGTTTCCCGTCGGTCTGGCTCACATCAAAGACCTTGACCGGACGAAACATGGGGATCTCGATTTCTTTTTCCTCTGTAACGATCTTTCCGTCTTTATCCAAAATCGGAGCCTTGGTATCCGGGTCCAGCTTCTGCTCCTCGATTTTCTTCTTATACGGTGTCGGGGCAATGATGGTAATGCCATGCTCGCCCTTTTTTACATGACGCTCAAACTGGTCTTTCCACTTATTGTATCCGGCTACCAATGTGGCGTCCGGCTTCTGCATATAGATGAGCATGGTGTTGTTTACCGAATAGCGGTGGAAGCGGGACATGACGGACAGATAGCGCATATACTTTTCACTCTCAAACAGTTCTTTGATGCCCTGCTCGATGCCATCTGTGATTTCCCTTAGCCGTTCTCGGTTGGTGGGTTTGTTCTCAGCCATGATTTTCAATCTCCTTTCCAAGTGTGTGATTTCTGCTGTGTGTTCTGCAATCCATGCCTTTTGTTCTTCTTCACTTTCATAAAGAAAAAGGTCCAGCAGGTACTCTACATAGGGTTTCTTCTGGATTGCTTCCACAAAGCGGGGGTGCGGTTCTTCCTCCGGTGTCCTTGGAGAACGGTCGGCTTCCCATTTTTTCAGCAGATGGTAATAATCGGACAGTACGCGGTAACAGCGCTGTCGATCCTCCCGAAACTTCTGTGCCTCGTTTTTTTGCCGGACATATCTCCTGCGGGGCGGGGCCTGACTGTCATAGATCAGGCCAAAGTCCTGTGCCAGTTTCTCCGCCGCTTCTTTTGGGGAGAGGTTAAAGAGTTTTGCGGTAAAGTCGATCACATCCCCATCTTCACCGCAACCAAAGCAGTGGAACCGCTGGTCTACCTTCATGCTGGGGTTCTTATCATCGTGGAAGGGACAGCAGGCCATGCCATTTCGTTTGACCTCGATCCCATAAAACTCTGCCGCTTCTCTGGTGCTGACCGACTGCTTGACTGCTTCAAATACATTCTCTGCCATGTGCCTTTAACTGCCGGACTTTCGCATAGGAGGCTGGTATCCGGCGGCTTTTGCTCGCTCACTGGCAGCTTTGCGGCGCTCGGCGCTGTATGGCTCCCGGACTGATACACACCGCTTGGGGACGGTAAAGTTATGGGCGTCCTTTCGGGTGATCTGGTCGGGGTGCTTTTTTGCCAGCAGTTCCAGCTTCTCCATCAGACGGGGATCGTGGGTATAGACCTCAGCCATTGGTTCTGCCTGGTTATAGAGGAGAATGGTTTCCCGTTCCACTAAAGAGAGCTTCATCGGCTGCCTCCTTTCCGCTGGTCAAATTCCAGCTTGAAGTTGGCATACTGTCCATCGTCCTCCAAAACCACAGTGGCATCGTAGGTCTTGCCGGTTTTCTCCGAATATAGCCCCGTCACACGGACACAGCCATCGTTCAGCAGCGCAGACACCACAGCTTTGGTCGGCTCTTTTTTCTTGGCAGCCCACCATTTGTTGTTTTTCCAGATTGCAAATTTGCAAGAATCATTCTGACAGAAGAAGCCTTTTTGCAGTTCTGCAACTTCACCGCCGCAGCGAGGGCATTTGCCCACCACCTCACGGGGCGGAGTGAACAGATACTCAGTTCCCTTGATGACCTGATAAGTCCCCACCAGATCTTTCAGCATGGTGCTGATCCCGTCTAAAAACTCCTCCGGGGCAAGCTGCCCGCGCTCGATCTCGCCCAGGCGGTACTCCCACTCGGCAGTCAGAAGCGGCGATTGCAGTTGTTCCGGCAGCACTGTGATCAGGGAAACTGCATCGTGGGAAGGGAGAAGCTGCACCGTTTTCCTGCTCTTTTTTCGTTCCAGAAAACCGGCCGATACCAGCTTTTCCAAAATACCGGCACGGGTGGCCGGTGTCCCCAGACCTTTTCGCTCGGCGTCCTCCGGCATATCATCTTTCCCGGCAGTCTCCATTGCGGACAATAGGGTGTCCTCCGTAAAGTGCTGAGGCGGACTGCTTTTGCCTTCTTTGACGATTGCCGCAGAAACCGAAAGGGTCTGTCCTTCGGTCAGCTCCGGCAGGGCTTTCTCTACGCCCTCTTTTTTCGGCTCTGTATCCTTCATTTTGGCACGATAAGCGTCCTCCAGGGCTTTCCATCCGGGGTGCTTCACCGTTTTTCCTTTTGTGGTAAACTCCCCACCGGCACACGCTGCAATCACAACGGTTTCCGAATAGATATGGGGTTGGGCTACGGCGCACATCAGACGCAGGGCCACCAGCTCCAGCACCGCTTTTTCTCCCGCAGGAAGGGCAGAAAGGTCTGCATTCTTGAGATTTCTGGTAGGGATTACTGCGTGGTGGTCGGTTACTTTCTTATCGTTGATTACCGTCTGCGGATCACAGGTAATGGCGATTCCTTTGCGAAACGGCATGGCATTGGCAACCAGATTCACCAACACCGGCAGGCTGTCTGCCATATCGCCAGTCAGATAGCGGCTGTCAGTACGGGGATAGGTGCATAGCTTCTTTTCATACAGGCTTTGCAGATAGTCCAGGGTCTGCTGGGCTGTAAATCCAAGCAGGCGGTTGGCATCTCTTTGCAGAGTAGTCAGGTCATAGAGGGCAGGCGGCTTTTCGGACTTTTCCTTGCACTCCACCTTTTTGATTGTGACATTTGCACCCTGACAGGCTTCTTTCAGCTGCTCAGCAGCAACCTTATCCGCCATGCGCTCCCCGGATACGGTAAGACCGGGCAGCTCCAGCGCCACGGTATAAAAGGGAACCGGATGAAAGGTGTCGATCTCAGCTTCTCGCTGAACAATAAGCGCCAGCGTCGGGGACATCACGCGCCCGATGTTGAGGGTTCGGTGATACAGCACGGAAAAAAGCCTTGTCGCATTGATCCCCACCAGCCAGTCGGCCTTGGCACGGCAGAGGGCAGCATCCCGAAGTCCGTCATAATCCGCACCGGGGCGCAGGTTTGCAAAGCCTTCCCTTATGGCGGAGTCTTCCATCGAAGAAATCCAGAGCCTTTTCATCGGCTTCTTGCAACCTGCCAGCTCATAGACACTACGGAAGATCATCTCGCCCTCGCGTCCGGCATCACAGGCATTTACCACTTCCGTCACATCCGGGGCATTCATCAGCTTTTTGAGAATATCAAACTGCTTTTTCTTATCTTTTCCCACCATCATCTGCCAATGTTCCGGCAGGATAGGCAGATCATCATATCGCCACTTGGCATACTTTGGGTCATAGCTGTCTGCATCCGCAAGACCGGCCAGGTGGCCCACGCACCAGCTGACACGCCAGCCGTTGCCCTCCAGATACCCGTCCTTACGGACGGTTGCGCCGATCACCGCCGCCAAACTCTGGGCAACCGATGGTTTTTCGGCAATTACCAATTTATGTTGAGCCATGATGGTGCCTCCTCTCTTTGAGCCATCGGGACATTTCCCGGTGACAGATACCTACGCAGGGTCTTCCATAATTCCCGCAACCATAACAGGGGTGGCTGTGGGGTAAAGAAGGAGGACGGGAAGTTTCCTTCCCGCCCTCCGGCCTGCGTGTCATCATGCGTTCATAGGGACTGTCTGTGAATCGGGTCATTTCACGCTGTCCTCGTCATCTTCTTCTGTGCTGCCCCCGTCAGCGTCCGGCTCGTCCGACCCCTCATCCTCGGTTTCCCATTCCTCGGAATCTTCCTCGCCATAATCATAATCGTCCAGACTGTCATTGCCCTTGGTCTTAGGCTTGTTCTTAACGAGCTTCAAGTAGGCAAATACGCCACCTCCACCAAGCAGAGCCAGCAAAAGGACCAGCGCAGCCGGGTTCAATCCGGCAGGCTTCTCTTTTTCCGGCTCCGATGTTTCTGCCGGAGGTTCCGGTGCTTTGCCCGTACATTTACTCTTATCAGTTGCGCAGACCGGGCAGGCCGTATTGACCGCCCCTGCTTCACATTTTGTTGAACAGCTGCATACCGCAGGCATCTCCTCTTTGGGTTTTCCATCTTCCATCAGCGCCGCAAGGTCTGCATCGTCCACCTGATTCAGAAAGTGAACAGCAGTCTCCTTGTCCTCATTCGCCCTATCAATCAGGATGTAAAAGTAATTTCCAGCTTTGGTCGTAACAGTAATAAGCTGCTTATTGCCTCCAAAATCATCCACCAATGCCGCATTCCCCTCCGGTGTAAGTGCCGGTGCCGGTTCTGTTTCTTCCACAATCACATTGCTGTCATTGGTAGAATCCTCTGCCGGTGCCGCCGGAGCCTGTTCTGACCCCTGTGCGAAAGCAGGGATCGTAAAGCCAAATGCCACAACCATTGTCAGGCAAAGGGCGGAAAGTGTTTTGCAAATTCTTTTATTCTTCATAAGCGGTAACCTCCTGATTATTTGATTCCGACAGTGCTGTATCTCTGCCGTGGTTCATTCCACCGGAAAGCATAGCGTTCAGCTGTGCTGGAGTCATGCGTAACGCACGAACCATCTGAACGATTTCCAGATTCTCTGCCTCCGTTTTCTGTGCTTCCAGGGTCTTGAGCTTTTCCTGATATTCCGCAATCTTCTCACGGGTTTTCTCAATTTCCTGGTCGATACGTTCAATTTTATTTTTTGCCATAACCGTTCACTCCTTTCCACAAAGTCTGTTACCAGTTCATCAGGCCATAGCCCTTAATGCTTTGATAATTCAGGTCATAACTTTTGATCTTGCAGGCATCGCCGGAATTTCCCTCCACCGTATAAACACGGCTGCCATCCGTACCGATCACGATACCCACATGGTCTGCTGTCCCATCTAAATCCCAATCAAAGAAAATTGCATCTCCGGGAGCCAGATTGTTATAGCCTCTTGCACCCCATTGTCCATGAGACTGGAACCACGGAACGCCCTGCCACTCACAGCCTGCAAAGCGCGGCTCACTTTTTCCAGCCTGGTTATAACACCAGGATACAAAGCAGGCGCACCACTCCACGCGGCTGTCAAAGCCATACCAGCTCCAATAAGGATAGCCGCCCACATTGCCGACCTGACGCTTGGCCAGCTCCACCAACTGCGGATTTCCGGGACGGGTTCCATTTACAAACTGTACACCGGTCAAGTCCTCGGAATTGCTCATGTCAGGGGAACCACCGCCAAACAACAGCGGCTTATTGCCCATGGTCTGCCGGTAAACCTGATACATTTCCATCTGTTCCGGGGTCAGTAACTCCGACGCCACAGCGGAAATGGGCTTGCTGGTGAGTTTCACATTCAAAATGTAATACTCATAGGGGACTTCTTCTGAGGTGGTCTCGCCGGTCTCCGGGTCGGTGGAGGTCTCCGTGCGGTAGCGAATCTCCACTTCCTCAGTAAGCGTCAGCTGATACTGTGCTGCAAACACACGCGCCAGCTCTGCCTGAGCGCTCTGCCGTGTGTAACCTTGCAAGACGGCAGACAGAAATGCTGCCAGCTCATGAGGGTCATGGCCGATCATACCAAGGTCATAGCGATACTCGTCATACCCTGGGTGGCTGCTTTCAATGTTGTCGATTTCCTCCTGCAACTGGACTTCTCTGGCTGCATAATCTGCCTCCACCGCCAGCATTTCCGGGTCATCCGACGGATAAGTGGTGCCGGAGAGAACGGAACCGATGCTCTGCGCCATCATGGAGCAGGAGGACATGGTATTCATCAGCATACAGGTAATGAGGAACAAAACCCCTGCCATCAGGAAACCCTTCTTGTGGCGCATGACGAACGCCCCTGCCTGCTGTGCCTTTTCTTTTACCGTCCTTGCGGCTTTTCCGGTTTTGGATGCAGCCTGGGCGGTATTTCCGGCAGTCTGACCGGCGTGTTTGGCGGCGGCATACTGCCTTTTGATGGCCTGCTTTTGCTGCCAGCGAGAAAGCGGATTGCTGGCAAACTGGGGATTTTCCTGCAAAGATTTCTGGTACAGAACATTTACATTTGCCTTTTCCAGTTGGCGCTCTGCCTGTGCTACTTTGCGGTACGGCTTCAGCTTGTGGCTGCGATAGCCCTCCCGCACCAGATAAGCGCCGGTCTCCACCGCCTCCTCGGACTTGTGGGCGCTTTCCACGCCCACATTGTCCTGCTCTGTTTCCCGGATCTCTTTGTGGAGCTTGCCCGCAACCAGATGGACGGGAGCTTCCCTGACTCCCTGAGAAACTTTGGAAGGTGGCTTTTTCTTGTCCTCAAAGGTCAGCTTCGAGGTCTTTTTTCCGGTATCCGGGTCAATGACCGTCTGCCTGACCTTTTTCTTTGGAATATTGGCCTGCGCCTTATCTGCTCTGGCCGCAGCTTTCTCCGCTTTACGGATTGGCTTTTCCAGTGCAGGGTCAGACCGTTCCTCATCAGTAAAGCGCAGGCGCGGTTCCTTATTCAAACCATTCTCCCAGCATGAGGGAGGACATCATGTAGTGCAGCTCTGCATAAATGGCCATTCCCACCGGATCGTTGAACATACAGCCGGACAGGTAGGCATAAAACTGTGCCACCACATCGGACAGGATCTTCGCTTCGGTTCCTTCCAGGACCAGACCACCCATACCTTCCTTGGCACGGATGGCGCTCCAGATCTCTGCCAGACGGATAAGCCCCACCTGACCGGTCTCATTCAGTTCGGCTGCCTGGTCTGCCGCCGTGCGACACTCGCTGACCGCATCGGCCATGACCGTAAGCAGCTGGCTGCGCTGGGCATTTACCGCCCTGTCAAAAAACATCAGCGGATTTTTATTCAAAATGTTGGGATTCATCATCATTCATCCTCCTTCTTTTTCAGTTCCTGGGGTTTGGTAGTCATAATGCGGTAAAGTTCGGTGTTCTTCGGGAAGTGATCCACAAACGGCAGGATCGTGGAGCCATAGAACAGCAGGCCCTCGCCCTCGCCGGAGTGGGTCACATAGCTAAGCTGGTGCGTGGAAATGCCCAGCTGCTTGGCGAGGATCTGACGGTCTCCGCCTGCCTGGTTGAGCATATACACGAAGTCGGAATTTTCAAAGATGTTCTCTACCTCGCGGCTGCTCAAAAGGTCTTTGACATTCTGGGTGATACCTGTCGGAATACCGCCCCATTTTCTGAATCGCTTCCAGATTTCCACCGTATAGGCGGCGGTCTGCTCTTCCTTCAAAAGCAGGTGCATCTCGTCGATGTAGTAACGGGTGGACTTGTGGGCGGCACGGTTGATGGTAACGCGGTTCCACACCTGATCCTGTACCACCAGCATACCGATTTTTTTAAGCTGCTTGCCCAGTTCCTTGATGTCGTAGCAGACAATCCGGTTATCAATATCCACATTGCTCTGATGATTGAACACATTCAACGAACCCGTCACATAGATTTCCAATGCCGTTGCAATGTACTGAGCTTCTTTTTCTTCCTGCTCCCGCAGCAAGTTATAAAGGTCCTCCAAAATCGGCATATTCTCCGGCTTTGGGTCATTGAGATATTCGTTGTAAACCAGCCGTACACAACGGTCAATAATGGTTTTCTGCACCGGCTGCAAGCCCTCCTTACCGCCCACGATCAGCTCACACAAGCTGAGGATAAAGTCAGACTTGAGTGACAGCGGGCTTTCATCATCCGAATAGTCCAGATTCAGATCCATCGGATTGATATAGTTGGTTGAAGTAGGTGAGATCTTGATGACCTGCCCATGCAGACGCTCAACAAGAGGTGCGTACTCCGCTTCCGGGTCACAGATAATGACATCATCACTGGTAAGCAAAAAGCAGTTGGCAATTTCTCGTTTTGCGCTGAAGGACTTACCGGAACCCGGCGTACCCAAAATCAAGCCGTTGGGGTTTTTCAGCAGCTTTCTGTCCACCATGATGAGGTTGTTGGACAGAGCATTGATGCCGTAGTACAGAGCTTCTTTCCCGTTCTGGAACAGTTCCTGCGTAGTAAAGGGCACAAAGATAGCTGTGGAACTGGTGGTCAGTCCTCGCTGAATCTCAATCTGATTGAGACCCAGAGGCAGACAGCTCATCAGCCCTTCTTCCTGCTGGAAGTCCAGCCTGGTCAGCTGACAGTTATACTTCTGGGCAATAGAGCCTGCCTGAAAGATGTTGTTGCCAAGCTGACGGGGATTGTCCGCTGTGTTCAGCACCAGAAAGGTCAAAAGGAACATTCTCTCGTTGCGGCTCTGCAAATCCTGCAAGAGTTTTTTCGCTTCACTGCCGTAGGTAGCAAGGTCAGATGGAATGATGTCCATGTCGTATCCGGCACGGACTGCTTTTTTCTGTTCCTCGATCTTGCTGCGGTCCAGGTCGGTAATCTTCCGCTTTACCGTTTTGATGGCTTTCACCTGATCCACCGACTGAATGTGCATACTCACAATGAGCGAGCTTTCCATATCCAGAAAATCAGCCAGCAGACGGTCATTCAGCTCCGGTGCGAGGATCTGCAAAAAAGAAACAGTCCCGTATTTCTTACCCATACGGAACTGCTTGCCGGTGCGGAACTCAAAGGAGCTTGGTGCAATAAAATCCTTTGTGGACAGACCGGAAGGAGCCAGCCAGTCCCATTCAAACTGAAACGGGAGTTGTTCATCCATGTGGAATACCGCATGAAGCTGAAAAAGCCTTTCTTTACCGTCCAGCGTTCTGGCAGCTACACCAAGACGCTTGAAGTTATTAAGTATATCGGTCTCAATACGCTCCAGACGGGGCTTGGCGGCTTTGATGCTGTCCGCGTCGATACCAAAGGTCAGATATTTGGTCTTGATGAGACCGTTGTTACCTCTGGCCAGCTGATTTTGCAGCATTGTGGTGTATTCCTCGCGGATACTGTCAAAGGCGTCCCTCTGGGGCGGGATGGAAATGGAGTTAGCAAAGGTCTCCTCCGATGCCGCAAGGTTCAAAAAAGACAGCTGGAAATGAATCGAGCTGTCAAAATAATTGAGGAAATCACACCAACCCTCAAAGATTGCCGTCTTATCTTCGTTTTGGGAGAGCTGATAGTTGATGTCCTGAAACTGGATGGTCTTTGTGTAGTGGCTGTCCGATATGCGGCAGATTCCGTCCGGCCACATCCGTTCATAAGGGATACTGTCCTGCGCAGATTTTCCTTTTTTGTCCGTGCGGTTAGCGCGGGCAATGGCCGCTTCGATCTGCTTCTTATCGGCGCGGGACAGTTTTTTCTTTGTCTTTACCGGCTGCACAGTTTTTTCCTCGGTTTTTCCGAACATCCGATGCAGCCATTTTTTTATTGCGGTGAACAATGTCATACACCTCCTTATCGAGCATTTCCTGCCGCTTTAATACGGCATAAAAGTTGTTGGTCTGGTAAGGTCGCTGCTTTGGACGGATCACAGCTACTTTGAGAATGTTGCCCACGATCTTTTCCAGGGGCTGTCCATTCTTTTCGTACATAGCCAGCATAAAGAAGGGTAGCATAACCAGCATCATACACATAGCCGCTACACTGTTTCCGGTAGGTTTTCTGAGCAAAAAGAAAAGCGGTACGCCAATAAGCGCTCCGCCCGTGAAGCAGATAAGCTGCCGCTTGGTCAGATTGAACATGACCTTTGTTTTGACTTTTGTTAAGTCCTTGGGTACGGGTACATAAGCCAATGTGGAAACCTCCTTCCGTTTTAGTGCGCCTGAAAGACTGATTTGGCGAGACTGCCGGTTTTGAACAGCGTAAAACATAGCAGTACGGTGTAGCCCACGCAGCTCCAGATTGCCATGATGATGTCATCTTCCAGAGCGATGTTCTGCACCAGCACAGCATAAATTGCCACGCAGACGATAATGAGAAATGCCTGAAAGCCCAGTGCCAGCAGGGATCGGAGGTAATTCTGTCCCATACCGCCCCATTCTTTGCCCATCATTGCAGCCATTGGAACGGGAGCCACCGAAGTTACAAGGTAGATCTCGATCATACGGCCATAAATAACGATAAAGATACAGATATACAACGCCCACATGGTAATGCCAATAAAGAGGGATTGGAACCACAGTCCGAACAGCGGTCCCAAATCCATTTCCATCAGCCTCGGTTCCAGATCGGTCATAACTGAGGAAATGTCAATGGACGCATCCGAATTGATAATCCCTGCCGCCTGCGCCACCACGCTCTGCGCCATATCAAAGACGCCCATCACGATATTCCATGTGTTTGTGACAATGAGGATGGCGGCAGCTGATTTGAACACCCACTTGAAAATCATCCAGGTATCCACATCATGCAGGTTGTTCTTGTCTGCAATCATCTGGATCAGGTCTACGGTCATAACGATAGCCAGGATCACACCTGCAATCGGCACCATGATGGAGTTTGACAGATTCTCAATCATATTGAAAATACTGCCATTCCATCCCTGTGGGGTCTGTCCTACCTGTACGGATATATCCGCGACCTGTTGGTTTACGCTGTCAAACATCCCCGAAAGGTTGCTCATAATACCGCCCACCAGCATTTCTTTCAGCCAATTTGTCAGGGCTTCAAGTAAGAAATCCATACGGTGTCAACCTCCTCGTATTATAAAGTAGTAGTTATTAAAGTCCCTCTCCAAGGACAAAATGCTACAATAGACAAGGTGCTGTGGATTGGTTTAAACCTCCTACCGCAAGACGGTTTCGGAAAGGCTCCAACCACGGCTCTTTGTTTTTAGTGTTAATCAGTTAGATACCGCCAGACGGTTTATATAGAACGAGGTTACATAGCAAAGAGGTGTGGCTCTAAGCAGCACTGTAAAATAAAACGCCGGAGGTAAAAAGAAATGATTTTTGTTGGTATCGATGTTGCAAAGGACAAGCACGATTGCTTTATCCTCAACTCGGAAGGAACGGTCTTGGCAGATGTATTTACCATTGCCAATAACCGCATCGGTTTTGAGACGCTTCTTTCAAGAATCCAAAGCTGTTCCCAAGGCGAAAGCAAAATAAAAGTAGGGCTTGAAGCCACAGGACATTACAGCTACAATCTGCTGGGGTTTCTTTTAGACAGCGGCCTGGCAACCTATGTCATTAACCCTCTGCACACGAACCTCTACCGGAAAAGTCTCAGCCTGCGAAGAACCAAAACAGATCGGATAGACGCGCGTACCATTGCAATGATGCTCATGTCTGATGTGGACCTCAAGTCCTACTCAAATACAGCATACCACAATGAAGAGCTAAAGTCACTAACCAGATACAGATTTGATAAGGTAAAAGAGCGCGCCAAGCTGAAAAGCTCCGTTGCGCGGTTAGTGAATATTCTGTTTCCGGAGCTCGAAAAGCTGGTCTCAAGCCTGCACATCGCTGTTGTATACGCACTGCTGAGCAACTATCCGGGTGCAAGCTATATCGCAAACGCCAATACTGAAGAACTCGCTGAGACTCTTTGCACCGCCTCTAAAGGTCGTTATACCAAGTCTAAAACCGCGAAAATCCAAGTAGCCGCAGGGGTCTCCATTGGCTCGAAAATGCCTGCTAAGTCTATGGAGTTGAAACACACGATTGCTCTCATCCGCGAGCTGGACAAAGAAATTTCTGAGGTAGAATCCGCAATTGACAAGATTACATCTCAGATGGATTCTCCCATCTTTACAATCCCCGGTATTGGCCGACATATGGGTGCAATGATTCTTGCTGAAGTTGGAGATTTTTCCAACTTTGCAAGCGCAGACAAGCTGCTGGCTTATGCTGGACTCTCTCCATCTACATATCAGTCAGGGCAACTGCAAAACTGTTATGCTCACATGGAAAAGCGTGGCTCCAGATATTTGCGATATGCTCTTTTCAATGCCGCCAAATATGTTTGCCTTTGGTGTCCTACATTCTCGGCCTATCTTGAAAAGAAGCGTTCTGAGGGAAAGCATTACAATGTTGCCATCTCTCATGCTGCTAAAAAGCTGGTAAGGCTTATTTTTGCTATGCAGCGTTCTGGGAAAGCCTTCTTAGCTGATTATTAAGCGTGCGATTTTATACGGAGCGAGTATCCGACAACGGATGCTCTTGTTTGCTATACCAATTTTCACCACCTTAAAATTTCTCTCGAAAATTTTGTTTTGGGCCTTGACTTTTAATAGTTAGTCTTTCCGCCGCCCCCGCAGAACTGCGGGAGCGGCAAGGATTTCATGCAGGAACGC
>ENA-ORRI01000268-ORRI01000268.1-human-gut-metagenome-genome-assembly--contig:-NODE-268-length-30436-cov-3.61535_pt1 | contig 30436 bp, 37 predicted proteins | sample MGYA00242172_ERZ509128 | MGnify/ENA primary metagenome ERZ509128 (study PRJEB26280, sample SAMEA2338623) | human gut metagenome | biome: human gut; feature: human-associated habitat; material: faeces... | reverse complement strand
TCCTTGCAGAATAGCAAGCAAATCCGGTGAGTACCCACACCGGAGCTTGCCATTCCGGCAAGCAATGCTCGCGTTTATACTCCCGTGCAATCTTGTTGGGGAAATGCCCCAAACCCCTGAACGATTTCAGAGAAATCGGCTGCGCTCCTACGGAGCTGAACTATCAATTGAAGATGCAAATTAACCACGGAGAAAATCGGTAATCATATCTTGCGAGGCATCATAGTCAATACCAGAATCAAAATCTTCTACTATGGCTTCTAACACTCTTCCTTCATATTGAGTTACACCACGAGAATTCCGCCCCGCCCAATGTTTAATAATTCTTGTGCCGGACAAGAGTTGTCGATTGAACATTGAACACAGCCGGGTTTGAATTGTCCTGTCTTCATCAATAGCAACGACAAAAACTAAGTACACGCTTTTCTCTTCGGAGAGAAACGAGAGCAATTTATCAATATTATAGCCTTTCGGGTTACTGGATAAGAACAAAACTTTTGTCTTAATATCCGTTTCCGTAAGATAATGCTCAAACTCTCGTTCATAGTCGCCCAATTCATCGGCTGTAAAAATTTCTGGGAGAGGTTGTCTTGTATGCAGACAGTTCATTAGGGTTGCTTTCAGATCATCTTCAGCAGTAATCAAGTATTCGATGATTCTTCCCCGCAAATTAACGTTGTCAATAAAAGCTGCGATTGCGATTTCTGATTCTACTGCGCGAACACGGTCATTTAAGTCATCGTTCAAAACCCCGTATTCTGCGGAATTCAAAAATGAAATTGCTCGGTCAACGGATTCTCTGATGCATTCAACCTGTAATTCAGTAGGCACAAATCTTTTTCCGGTGGGAGCAATATTATTTGTTGCTTCTACCAAACGGTCAAGATTTTCTTCAAAGGTATAGTTTTCGTGAGAATTATACAGAAACTCAAAGTTTTCAGGAATATTTTCAATGCCTTCAAACTCCCGCATGATGTCACTTCCGTTGAAACTGCCCTTGATGTTATCTCGGCGCAACTCCTGTGAAGAATGACTAATCTTCCTAAGGAACGTGGTGTTTGCCAACATCAAATAGTTGCGTGTCGGTGTTACTAAGCAAACTATAAATGGAATACCGTCGTATCTATGGAGCGCAGATAATGCCAAAACGGTATTGCCAAAACTTCTTGATGCTGCTTTGCAGAATCTAATTGCAAACCAATCGCAGTAATATACGCTTCTATCTTTCACAAGGCCAAACGCTTCTTGCACTTCGTTCTGCAAACGGCTCTTGTCTGTTCTTCCATCCTTGCTTGAAATGAAGTCGACTAACTGTCCAATAATTTCTCTATTGTACATATTGCACCTCTCAAAAATCAAACAATGTTTTCTGCATATTATCTGGCTCGATCATAGATGGAGGCTCTTCTGCTTTACGCCTGCATCCTTTTGGAGATTTTGTGTTCTTTGCTCTGCTTGAAGACGCATTTTGTTCAGATAAAGAGTTGCGCTCCCAAAAAACGCCATCAACATATCCTTGAATATCTGGATTACTCTCTGCCATCTCAAGTCGTTGCTCTGCCCACACACAATATTGAGCTTCTATCTCAATTCCAATATAATGGCGATTGAGTTTTTTTGCTACAACGCTCGTTGTACCGGAACCTAAGAATGGATCAAATACAACATCACCCTTTGAGGAACTTGCAAGCATAATTTTGGCGATCAGCTTTTCTGACTTTTGTGTGGGGTGTGCTGTGTTTTCCGCCATAGACCAAAAAGGAATCGTAATATCATCCCAGAAATTCGAAGGGCAAGTATCGCGGTAGTTACCGTTTTTAGTTTCAGCCCAATCCTTCGGTTTTCCATCTATGCGGTAAGGAGCAATAACCTTTTTTCTGATTTTGACAGCATCAAGATTGAATCTATAATTATTGCTATTTGTAGCAAACCAAATATCTTCCATCCCATTTTTCCAATTTGCTTTTGCGCCACGTCCTTTCTCGCGCTGCCATGTAATGCGGTTTCTGACATAGAAAAACTCACTTAATACTTTACCAACAATTAGGCTTGTTTCCCAATCACAGCAGACATAAATAGATGCATCGTCTTTTAACAACGGTTTAATTGCACTTAGCCATTGGCGTGTGTATTCTTCATAGTCGGCTTCTTTTTTCTTTGTAAATGTTGTTCCGTTAAAAGATTTTGTGAGATTATACGGTGGGTCTGCAATTATCAAATCTATACTCTTGGGAGGTAGCAACGAACATACATCCAGCATATCGCCAATAACAGTTTTGTCCAAGACTCCACCAAGGTCTACCTGCCTTTGTGTAACTGCGATACAACGATCAAGATAAATCTGTCCTTCGCTTAATGGGGTATCAATAGTTTTATTTCTGCCAGCTTTTACGGTTGCCATCTTCTTCTCCTTCACTTATCTGCTACTTTGTTAGAATGGATTACTTCACAAATATCCCCAATATCACAATTTAGATATTCGCAAATGCGCAGGAGAACGGAAAGGGAAACTTCTTCACCCTTATTGAGCTTACTCATCGTGCCAGGTGCGATGCCCAGATCTCTACGCAACATTACTTTCGTAATATCCTTTTGAATAAGAAGCATCCAGAGTTTTTTATAGCAAATTTTCATGCAAACACCTCTTAGATATTGCTTATACATGTTGGTATATAGAATATCACAAATCATCAACGAATTCAATATAATACTACGCTTATTCGCAAAAAAGCTTCAAGTTCTTGGAGCGATTGAACTTCTGAGATGAAACGTCCATTTTTTAGCTTTGAATTAATCTGTTGCTATGACTTCCGTGAAGACTAGATTGCCAAGCAGAAAGGTTTTGCCATATAGTGACCAGCTAATTTATGAAGCCAATGTGGTGAATTGCAACTGCTTTTATTCTTCTATCAAACCCACACAAATAGATAATATCTGATATGCTCACTTTTGAACAACGCCTCACAGAGCGAAAAACAAGCGTTTTTTGACCCTCAGATGTACAAAAACAGGCAGCACCCAACCGAAGTTGAGTGCCGCCTGTTTTGTTGTCCAATCCTGCTTGGCAGATGCCGATTTTGTAGTTTTCTCAAATTACTGTTTTATCGGCACACGCCTGAACGGCTGTCTCTTTTCATTATGTACGTTATTTTTCCTCGTCGGGTTCGGAGAAGAGCGTGTTCAAAACGCCGGTGTAGAGCTGCTCGGGATTTTTCTGGAAGCGCTCGGCGAGATCCTTGGCCATGACCTCCTTGGGAACCATCAGTTCCATCTTCAAGATGGGCTGGCTCTCGTCGTCGTTGAACGCGAGCGTGACCGTGTAGGTCCCGTTGCGGCGCGGCGCGATGTCGGACTGGATCTGCGCGCGGCGCTTGAGCTTCTGGTTGAAGATCGTGATGTTCTTGTCGGCGCGCAGGCGCACAGAGTAGGGAAGGCTCGACTCGCAGATCGCGCCGTTGTGCAGGCCCTTTTCCGTGATGGCGTAGAGCCCGTCGTCCGAAAGCGTCAAATGCTGCGACTCGACCAAATTGCTCAGGCATTCGGAAAAGTCAAAAAAGTCGATGCCGTCGTCGCACATCGTCAGCTCTTGCATGGCCTCGAACGGGACCGGCTCGATGAGTCGGGCAGCAACATACAGAATGAGAAATTTGATCTCCAGTTTGTCCTGGATAAAACCGACGCGCCCCATAGCGCACCTCCTCGGGTGAATTTACAGCGATCATAACACAAAATGACTGCCAATACCACAAAAAGTTGTCGGTATCGGTCGGCCAAAAACTATATTTAGTATAGCACACCTTTTTTCGCTTGTATAGGTCTTTTTCAAAATCGGCAAAAACGCGGCACACCCATCTTCGCGTACGGCATAGACTGGGGTGAAAGAAAGGCGCGGTCGCGCCCGACTTTCCAGTACTTAAAATAGGAGGTATTCTTGCTTTATGGCTGATAAAGTAGCAGCAGGCCACGTCGGCGGCGCGAACGGCGCGCGCGAGGCGGTCTGTATTCATACGAAAAAGATCTATTCATCCTGCCGCGACAAGGATTGCATTGAGGATTTGCGCTTTTACCCCACGGCCACGGCGCAGAGCGTTTTGAGTACGGCGCAGGGGCTGCGCGGCGGCAGCGCCGAGCTGATCTACACCTTTGTGGACGTCGAGCCCGTCAACTTTAACCGCGGGTACTACACCGTCGACATGCACTTTTTCTACCGCATCACCTTGCAGGCGCTCAACGGCAGCACGCGCTACACGGAGATCGAGGGTCTTGCGACCTTTGATAAGCGCGTCGTGCTCTTCGGCAGCGAGAGCGGCGCGAAGATCTACTCTTCCATCCCCGAGGCAAACGCTATCGACGCGCCGCTGAACCTGACGGCAAATCTCCCGACCGCAGTGGTCGAGGTCGTCGACCCGATGCTGCTGTGCGCGCACTTTGCCGACAACTGCAACTGCCGCTGCGGCTGTGACCGCGGTACGCTCGGCGGCGTGCCCGCGGGCATTCTGGCAGCATTCGACGAGCCAATCATCTTCGACGAGTCCGCGATCCGCCGCGTGTGCATCTCGCTCGGTCAGTTTTCGACTGTGCGCTTAGAGCGCGACACGCAGCTTCTCATCCCCGTGTACGACTACTGCATTCCGTCCAACGAGTGCACGCTTGCCGGCGGCGACTGCAGCTGCGAGGACCCGTGCAAGGTCTTCGATGCGGTGGAGTTCCCGATGGACGATTTCTTCCCGCCCGCGGCGGCGCCCGGCGGCTGCGGCTGGGCGTGCCCCTGCGGCGAACAGTAAAAATCAAACGCGAAAAAACGGGGAATTTCCCCGTTTTTTCTTTTGCCCGAAACGGGACAAACCGGCATAAGCGTGTCCATCGCCTCATAGATTGGACTAACACCAAAGAAGGGAAGTGGGAACGGTGGATCGTCTGGAACGGATCTATCGCTACGAACAATCGTGCGAGTTTTTACCGCACCGGCTCAAAAGTCTCGCCCTGTCGCTGCCGGACAAGCAGAAAGAGCGCGTCGAGGAGCTGCGCCTTCGCGTGATGCACCCGCTGACGGTGCTGACACTGGAGGGCGAGCTGAACGCCGCGCCGGACGGGCGTGCGTCGCTCGTGACGGCGGAAGACCTCGAACAGATGCTCGGCGCGGTGACGGAGTATTCGCGCTATGCCTGCATCGAAACACTGCGACAGGGCTTTTTGCCGCTGCGGGGCGGGTTCCGCCTCGGTGTGTGCGGCAGCGCCGTCGTGCGCGACGGCGAGGTGAGCAATCTGAAGGACATTTCGTCGCTCGCGCTGCGCATCGTGTGCGAGCACATCGGGCTCGGGAGCGACATTGCGCCGCAGCTCTTCAGCGCTGACGGGCGGTTTTTGAGCACGCTCATTCTCTCGCCGCCCGGCGGCGGGAAAACGACGCTGCTGCGTGACCTCATCCGCGTGCTGTCGCTCGGGGATGCCGAACACCGCGCGCTGCGCGTGGCGGTCATCGACGAGCGCTGCGAGCTCGCCGTGTGCTGCAAGGGGCGAGCGCAGATGGAGCTCGGCAACCACACGGACGTGCTCTCGCTCTGCCCAAAGGCCGTCGGCATCCCGATGGTGCTGCGCGGCATGAACCCGCAGGTCATCGCGGTCGATGAGATCACGGCGGAGGAGGATATCCGCGCAATGTGCCTGGCCGCGAACTGCGGCGTCGGGCTGCTCGCGAGCATCCACGCCGCGAGCGTTGACGAGCTGCACCAGAAGCCGCTCTGGCGGGAGCTTCTGCGCGCGAGGGTGTTTCGCCGCTGCATCGTCATCCGCTCGAACGGCGGTGCACGTTCTTACGAAGTGGGTGACCTGCCATGCTCCAACTGACGGGCAGCGCGCTGATCCTCGGTGCGGCGCTGTGGCTGCAAAGGAGTTTCCATTTACGTACTTTACTGCGGCAAAGGACGCTTCGCGCGCTTTCCGGTGCGTTTCTCGCACTCGAGAGCGCCGTCCGATTGACGCTGACGCCGCTGCCCGCGCTGCTGCGGCACTTGAGCTGCGAACCGGAAGCCGCAGGCTTCTTTGAAGGTGTGACCGCCAATCTTGCGCGCGGCGAACCGCTTGCCTCTGCATGGGAGCACGCCGCAAAGACTCTGCCCATCGCCGCGCGGGAGCGGGAGACTGTATCGGCGCTGGGACACGCGCTCGGCGGGGATGAGGAAAGCGTCTGCGCCGCGCTGACGCTCGCGGCAAGCGAGCTCTCGCGCCTTGAAGAGGAGCTGCGGCAAAGGGTGCGCGAAACGGGCCGCATCACGGCGGCACTGTGCCTCGGAGGCGGGGCAATGCTCTGTATTCTGCTGCTATAACGTTATTGAAAAGGATAAACGCTTTACATAAGGAAGACGTCTATGGATATTGACCTCGTGTTCAAGATCGCAGCGGTGGGCATCGTCGTCGCCGTGCTCAATCAGCTGCTCGTGCGCTCGGACCGTCCGGATCAGGCAATGCTCGTAAGCCTGGCCGGTCTCATCACGACGATGATGCTGCTCGTGCGGGAGATCAGCTCGCTCTTTGATCTCATCAAGAGCCTGTTTGGGTTTTAAGATGGAGCTGCTCATCAAGCTTGCGGCGCTGTGCCTGTGCGTGAGCGCCGTGACGGCGCTGCTCAAAAAGAGCGACGAAGCACTCTCGCTTCTTCTGCTGCTCGCGGCGGTGCTCGTCGGCTGCGCGATGCTGCTGCCCGCGCTCTCCGAGTTATTTGACTTCTGCGAGCGGGTGCTGTTGCTCACGGATCTGCCGCTCACGCTGTTCGTGCCGGTCGTTAAGGTCACGGCCATCGCGCTGGTAGCGCGCTTTTCCTGCGCGCTGTGCGCGGACGCGGGGCAGAGCGCGCTGTCAAGTCTGCTCGCCGCGGCGGGGACGCTGTGCGCGCTCGTCTGCGCGCTGCCGCTCATGGAGGCGCTGCTCGAGATGGTGGAGGGATTTCTATGAAAAAGCTGCTCTGCCTGCTTTTTGCCGCGCTGCTGCTCTGCGTGAGCGCCTCGGCGCTCGAACTGCCGTCAGAACTCGACGGCACCGTGCCGCGCGAGCTCATCGACAACGCCGAGACGGGGGATGATCTGCTTCTGCGCGGCGGACAGTACCTTTTTTCGCACTTTCGCGCGGCATTGCAGGATGCGGTGGCAAATTCCCTGCGCGGCGCGATGGCGCTGATGCTGCTCTCGCTCCTGTGCGGGCTCGTCGAGAGCACGGCGGAGAGCGCGGGGGAGACGCCCGCGCGATACGCGGGCTATCTCGGCGTGCTGGGCGCGGCGGCGCTCTCAGCAGGGGACTTAAGCGCGCTCATCGGCCTCGGCGTCGAGACGATGGACGAGCTTTCGGTGATGGCAAAGCTCCTGCTGCCGACGATCGCCGCAGCGATGGCGGGCGGGGGCTGTGTGGGCTCGGCAAGCGTCTGGCAGGTCGGCGCACTGATGCTGAGCGACATCTTTCTTTCGCTGATGCGCGATGTGCTCGTGCCGGTGCTCTACTGCATGATCGGCACGGCGGCCGCGGGCGCGCTTTTGGAGCAGAGCCGCTTATCGCTGCTCTCCAAGGGCATCGGCAAGCTGCTCTCGTGGGGCTTGAGCGCGATTCTGATCGTATTTACCGCGTTTTTGTCGGTCTCGAACCTGCTGGCCGGTTCTGCCGACCGGCTCGCGGTCAAGGTGGGCAAAACCGTCATCTCCGGCGCGGTGCCCGTCGTCGGCGGAATATTGTCCGACGCGACGGAGGCCGTCGCCGCCGCGGCGCTCACGCTGCGCGGGACGCTCGGTGTGCTGGGCGTATTTTCGGTGCTGGCGCTGTGCCTTGTGCCGCTGCTGCGCATGGCGGTGCAGTATCTTTTTTATCAGCTCGCGGCGTTTTTCAGCGGCATGGTGGGGTCACAATCACTCAGCAAGTTTTTAGAGCAGCTCTCCTCCGCGTTTTCACTGATGCTGGCGATGACGGCGGGCGGGGCGTTCTTGCTGCTCGTGTCGCTTTTGATTGCAATGATGATGGTGGTGACGGTATGACGTTTCTTCGCTCGTGGCTTTTAAGCGTGACAGCCTGCGCGGTACTGGTAAGCATCGTCCAGCAGCTCACGGACGGCGGCACGATGAAAAAAATCGTGCGTTTTGTCGGCGGGATGGTGCTGATGCTTGCGATGCTGCGCCCGCTGCTCTCACTCACGTTCGATCTGCCGGAGCTCGACGGCGGTCATTACCGCGAGGCGGTCGAAGCGCTGAAGGAAACGCTGAACGCCGAGCAGGACAGTGCGCTCGGTGATAGCATAGCTGCGCAGACGCAGGCATATATTGAGGACAAAGCCAGCTCCTTAGGTCTGAGCGTGCGCGCCGAAGTGCAGACCGCTTTACGCGACGGCGTACCGTTTCCGGACAGCGTCACACTGTACGGAGAAAACAGCGCGGCGCTCGGCGCGTACATCGTACAGGAGCTTGGCATTGCAGAGGAGAATCAGCTATGGATCGAACCGAAGTGAACGCATCGCCCGTGCAGAAGGCGCTGCAAGGCATCAAGAAGTACAAATACGTCCTCCTGACGGCACTGCTCGGCGTGCTGCTGTTGCTGCTGCCGCAGAACGAGAAAGCGGCAGACTCAGGCTCCGCGACACCGTCCGCCGCGGAAAATTTCGACCGCGAGGCGCTGCAAAACGAGATGGAGAATATTCTTTCCTCGCTCGACGGCGTCGGGAAGCTCTCGCTTATGCTGACGGTCGAGGGCGGCGGCGCTTACGAGCTGGCTCAGGATGAGACCGCGTCGCTCAAAGCCCGAGGGGAGGAGGTCGACGAGCAGACGCGAAAGACGGAGACCGTTGTGCTCGGCAGTGGCACGAGCGCCGAGGTCGTCGTGACCCACAGCCGCTATCCGCGCTTTGTCGGCGCGCTCATCGTGTGCGAGGGCGGAGACCGCGCGGATGTCCAGCTCAAGGTGACGCAGGCCGTCAGCGCGCTGACGGGGCTTTCGTCCGAGCGCATCTCCGTTGTTAAAGGAACGCCATGAAACTACAATATTTTTATTATGCAAAACGCAGGGAGGAAACAGCTATGAAGCAATTATGGAAGCGGAACGCAGTGGTCGGCACGATCCTGGTCTTTGTCTGCGCGGCAATCTTTCTGAATGGAAAGTACGCCGAAAAGGTCGACAAGCCCACAAAGGTCTTGGGTCAGTCCGAGCTTGTGAGTACAGACGGCGACGCCGCCGAGGTCTCGGCAAACGCGGAGGGGAAGGACTACTTTGCCTCGGCCCGCCTGACGCGCCAACAGGCGCGCGACAGCGCGCTGTCGCTCTTGAAGGAGGCAAGTGAGAACGACGACGTGGATGCCGAGACCGCGAGTGAGGCAGCAAAAAGCATCGAAACGCTTGCTTCCTATACGCTCAGTGAGGCGCAGATCGAAAACATGGTCACGGCCAAGGGCTATGAGGACTGCGTCGTCTTCATGTCCGAAGACGGCGTGAGCGTGGTCGTTTCGACGGGAGAAGAGGGGCTCCAGACCGAGGACATCGCCCGCATCACGGACATCGTCAAGCAGGAGACGGGGCTCAGTGCAGAGAGCATCAAGATCATGGAAGTAAATTAGCTGTTGTAATTTTGGGAAAAAGATGATAAAATACTCTCGATATGAGCATTCACAAACAAGGAGAGGATATCTGAATGGCTGAGAATCGAGAGTATCTGACCCGCGCCGAAGAAAACGGCAGCATCAACATCGCAGAAGACGTGGTCGCCGCGATCGCCGCCGACGCTATCGGCGAGATCGAAGGCGTTGGCTCCATGTGCCAGAATATGACCGAACAGATCACCGAGCAGTTCACGGGCAAAAAGGGCCTGCGCGGCGTGCGCGCCGAGGTCAAGGACGGCGAGATCATCGTCGACGTCTACCTGATGGTGCGCTATGGCTAACGCCATCCCCGAGACCGCGCGCAAGGTGCAGGACAGCGTGTCCGCCGCCGTGAGCGGCATGACGGGCTACAATGTCCACGCGGTCAATGTCCACGTCGGCGGGATCAGCTTCAACTAAAGAAAGATAAGATCAACAGATAAAGGAACAGACGAGAATGATTCGCAATACAGCGCGAGAGATCGCAGTGCATCTTGCATATGAACTGAGCTTTACGGATAAGACGGTGGAGGAGCTTCTCGACGAGCGGCTGACGAAGGAATACTTCGACACGCTCAAGGACGAGGACGACATCTACGAAAAGGCCCCCGGCGCCGCGCAGACGGAATACATCCGCTCCATCGTTTCCGGCGTTGCCGAGCACGCGCCGGAGTTGGACGGCTACATCGTCAAGTACGCCAAGGGCTGGAGCTTTGACCGCATCCCACTCGTCGCCTCGGCGATCATGCGCGTTGCGATGTACGAATCGCTCTACCGCAGCGACATTCCGACGCGCGTGGCCGTCAACGAGGCCGTGGAGATCGCCAAGAAGTACGAAACACCCGAGACGGTGAAGTTCATCAACGGCATCCTCGGCAGCTTCGTTCGCGGCGAGATCAGCGCGGAATAAGGCATTGCCACAAAAAGCAGAGTACCGACAGGCGCTCTGCTTTTCTTCCGTTTTTCATTTTGTTTTGAGAGAGGGGTGACGCGGCGTGGCGCAGGAGCAGATGATCTTCAGCGTATCGGAAGCCAACAATTTCATCAAGGCGCTGCTCGACGCCGTGCCGCAGCTCCAGACCATTTTCGTGCGCGGCGAGATCTCGAACTACAAGCTCTATCCCTCCGGGCACCATTACTTCACGCTCAAGGACGAGGGGAGCGCGCTCAAATGCGTGATGTTCCGCGGCATGGCGGGGAAGCTCCGCTTCCGCCCGGAAAACGGCATGAAGGTCATCGCCTTTGGCCGCATCGGCGTGTTCCCCCGCGACGGCGCATACCAGCTCTACTGTTCAGAGCTCAGCGTCGAGGGCGTGGGTGACCTGCACGTCGCTTTCGAGCAGCTCAAGGAAAAGCTCTTCAAGGAGGGGCTTTTTGCCCCAGAACATAAAAAGCCCTTGCCAAAATATCCCAAGCGCATTGCCATCATCACCTCATCCGCGGGCGCGGCGGTGCATGATATGCTGCGCATTTTGAATGCGCGCTGGCCGATGAGCGAAGTCGTGCTCCTGCCCGTGCGCGTGCAGGGAGCAGAGGCGCCGCCGGAGATCGCAGGCGCGCTGCGCTAGGCAAACAAATGGCAGGTCGCCGACCTCATCATCACGGGGCGCGGCGGCGGGTCGATTGAAGATCTGTGGGCGTTCAACGATGAGCGCGTGGCGCGCGCGATTTATGCCTCCGACATTCCGGTCATCTCCGCCGTCGGGCATGAGCCCGACGTGACGATCGCCGATTTTGTTGCCGATGCGCGGGCGTCGACGCCGTCGAACGCGGCGGAGATCGCCGTGCCGGACCAGCGCGAAATTTACCGCCGGCTCGACGCGCTGCAAACGCGCATGGTGCAGAGCGAGCAAAAGCGCGTGAAAGCCCTGCGCGAGCAGTTTGAAAAGACGTCCCGCAGCCGTGCGCTGCAAGACCCCATGGCATTTATCGACGACAAGCGGATGCTGCTCGACTACACGCAGAAAAACCTTGCCACACTCGCGCAGCATCAGATGGCGCAGCGCACACAGCAGTTTACAGCGCTTGCGGCCAAGCTCGACGCGCTGAGTCCGCTCAAGGTCCTCGGCCGCGGCTACGCCGTGGCGCGAAATGAACAGGGACAAATTCTGCGTGCGGCGCAGGAGGCCGCAGCCGGCGAAAAAATCGAGGTACTGCTCGGGCAGGGAAGTCTCAACTGCACGGTGAACGCGTGCAATATGGGAGGAAATGACGATGGCAAAAACGTTTGAAGACAATATCGCGCGTCTCGAAGAGATCGTGACGGCGCTTGAAAAAGGCGACGCAAAGCTCGCCGATTCCCTCAAGCTCTTTGAAGAGGGGACGAAGCTCGTGCACGACTGCGGCGCGATGCTCGACAAGGCCGAGCAGAAGGTCGCAAAGCTCTCTAAGGGCGCGGACGGCGCGCCGGTCGAGAGTCCATTCATTTCGGAGGAGTAATCCATGGACGAAAAGCTGTTTTCCGCCCGCATGGCGGAGTATAAGTCGGCGGTGGACAAGTATCTTGACGCCTGCCTTTTGGACATGCAGTGCGCAAGCTATCACAAGCTGACCGATTCGATGCACTACAGTCTGACTGCGGGCGGCAAGCGTCTGCGCGCGATCTTAGTGCTCGAATTCTGCCGCATCTGCGGGGGAGACGTCGAAAAGGCGCTGCCCGTGGCCTGCGGCGTTGAGATGCTGCACACGTATTCGCTCATCCACGACGATCTGCCCGTGATGGACAACGATGATCTGCGCCGCGGTAAGCCGTCGAACCACAAGGTCTTCGGCGAATGCACGGCGACGCTCGCGGGCGACGCGCTGCAGGCGCTGGCATTTGAAACGGTCCTGAAGGCCGACCTCCCCGCGCTGCGCGTACTCAAATGCGCGCAGGTCCTGGCAAATGCCGCGGGACACGCGGGCATCTGCGGCGGCCAGCAGCTCGACCTTGAGTGGGAGGGCAAGATTCTGAGCGCGCCGGAGCTCGAGGAAATTTATCTGCGCAAGACGAGCGCGCTTATCCGCGCGGCGTGCCTGATGGGCGTGGCCGCGGCGGGCGGCACGAAGGAGCAGGAGGAGGCCGCGGCCAGCTACGCCGACAACTTCGGCTTCGCGTTCCAGCTGCGCGACGACATGCTCGATGTCATCGGCGATGAAAAGACGTTCGGCAAGCCCATCGGCTCGGACAGGGAAGAGGGGAAGACGACGTTTGTCGACATATTAGGTCTCAACGGCTGCCAGCGCGTCATCGAGGCGCACAGCGAGAGCGCGGTCGAAGCGCTGGGCGACATGGCGGACACCGATTTTCTCATTCACCTCGTCCGTGTGCTTGAAAAACGGGAGCAATAAATAAAAAATCCCGCAGAAAACGCCAAAAAAGTGGAAAATCATACAAAAGTGCGCATTTGGTGTTGACAAGCGGAATCGTCGGTGCTACGATACGCACATTGAAACGGAACCCACCCCCATGGGGAATGCTCGAAGGAAAGGATCCATTGGCATGAAGACTTCGTACTCTGCCAACTGCATGATGATGCCGATGATGCGCATGTTCAGCATGTGCATGTTTTGTCATGGAGAAAATGGTCATTTCCTTTCAGAAACTGTCTGAGAAAAACAGCGAAGCGGCAGCGGAAGGTCAATGACCTCCCGCTGTTTTTTACTGCTCGAACAGCATACACTCTCCGCGGTCTGTCCGTTCCAAAAAGAAGCTATTATAAAATAAGTAAGGAGAACAAAACGATGAAAAAGCATTCTATTAAGCTGACCGCCCTTGTCCTTGCACTGGTCCTCACTGCCGCCCTGGCCCTGACCGGCTGCGGCTCCAAGAGCGATGACTCCGACGGTGCCACCACCATCCAGATCGCCGTCCCCAACGACACGACCAACGAAGCCCGCGCGCTGCTGCTGCTCCAGGACAACGGCATCATCAAGCTCGCTGACGGTGCCGGCATCACCGCCACCAAGAACGACATTGTCGAAAACCCGTACAACGTCGAGATCGTGGAGACCGAGGCCGCGCAGATCCCCAACATCCTGCAGGACGTTGACTACGCCGTCATCAACTCCAACTACGCCATCAACGCGGGCCTGAACCCCGTGGCCGACTCCCTCGTGATCGAAGGCTCCGCCTCCGCTTACGCCAACATTCTGGCCGTGAAGGAAGGCAACGAGTCCTCTCCCAAGGTTCTTGCCCTGATCGCCGCTCTGGAGAGCCAGCAGGTCGTCGACTACATCAACGAGAAGTATGACGGCTCCGTTGTCAGCACCGTGGATACCCCGACCGACGGCTTTGACGCCACTGTCGACTACGACGCTCTCGCTGGCGAGACCATCTCCATCGCCGCTTCTCCGACCCCGCACGCTGAGATTCTCGAGGTCGTGAAGGAAATTCTTGCTGAAAAGAACATCACTCTCGACATTCAGGTCTACAATGACTATGTCGTGCCCAACACCGTTGTCGAAGACGGCACTGTCGACGCCAACTACTTCCAGCACAAGCCCTATCTCGACGATTTCAACGCCGAGAACAACACCCACATCGTCTCCGTTGCCGCCATCCACGTCGAGCCCATGGGCCTGTACGGCGGCAAGCAGACCACGCTCGATGCGCTGAGCGCCAAGTAAGAAAGAAAGGAGGGAGCGTTCTTGATCGAACTGAAGCATCTAAGCAAGACCTTTGAAACAGCCGGCGGACGGGTAGACGCGCTCAAGGACGTCTCCCTGACCATTCCAGACGGCGACGTCTACGGCATCATCGGCATGAGCGGCGCCGGCAAATCCACGCTCGTGCGCTGTATCAATATGCTCGAGCGCCCGACGGAGGGCGAGGTCATCGTGAACGGACAGCGTCTGGACACGATGACCCCCGCGCAGCTCCGCGCGGCGCGGCGCGAGATCACGATGATCTTTCAGCGCTTCAACCTGCTGATGCAGCGAAACTGTCTCGCTAACGTCTGCTTCCCGATGGAGCTTTCCGGCTTGCGGGGAGAGAAGAAGTGGCGCGAACAGCGAGCTCTGGAACTCCTCGACATCGTGGGGCTCAAGGATAAGGCCAAGGCCTATCCCGCGCAGCTCTCCGGCGGACAGCAGCAGCGCGTGGCCATCGCCCGCGCCCTCGCCACAAACCCCAAAGTTCTGCTCTGCGACGAGGCCACGAGCGCGCTCGACCCCAAGACGACGCGCCAGATCCTCGAGCTGATCGGCGACATCAACAAAAAGCTTGGCATCACCGTCGTCATCATCACACACCAGATGAGCGTGGTGAAGGAGGTCTGCAATCACGTTGCGATCCTCGACGACGGCAAAGTCGTGGAAGAGGGCCTTGTTTCTACCGTCTTTTCCGCGCCCAAGTCCGCGGCGGCGCGCCACCTCGTGTTCCCGCGCGGCGCGGACATCGACGTGTCCGACCCTCAGCAGCAGCGCCGCATCCGCCTCATCTTCCGCAGCGCGAAGACGACATCCATTCCGCTCGTCGCGCGCCTTGCGACCGAAGAGGGCATCAGCGCGACGGTCATTTCGGCCAACACGCAGAAGCTCTCCGAAGAGGTGTACGGCAGCATGCTCCTCGGCGTGCCGAACGCGCAGTTCGAGCAGGCCATGGACTTTTTAAGAAGCATTGAAAATCTTCAGGTAGAGGAGGCGAGCGTCGATGTACAGTAATCTCTTTTCCCCGGATTCCATCGCGGAGCTCACCGTCGCCATGCAGACGCAGTTCCCCAAGGCGATCTGGGAGACGTTTTATGTGACGCTGCTGTCAACGGCGCTGGCCGTCGTCATCGGCCTTCCGCTGGGCGTGCTGCTCGTAGCGGGGGAAAAGGGCGGCGTTCTGCCGCTTCCCAAGGCCTTGATGAGCATTCTGAACGTCATCATCAACCTGCTGCGCTCAATCCCGTTCCTCATCTTAATGATCATGGTCTTCCCGCTCTCGCGCCTTATCATCGGCACGACCGTCGGCACCACCGCGACCATCGTTCCGCTGGTCGTGGCGGCGTTCCCGTTCGTCGCGCGCCTTGTTGAAAGCAGCCTGCGCGAGGTCGACCCCAACATCATCGAGGCCGCGCAGAGCATGGGCGCAACGCCCATGCAGATCATCTGCAAGGTGATGATCCCCGAGAGCGTTCCCTCGCTGCTCCAGAACTTCACCATCGCGCTCACGACCATCCTCGGCTACTCGGCGATGAGCGGCATCATCGGCGGCGGCGGCCTCGGCAAAATCGCCATCGACTACGGCTACTATCGCTACAAGTACCTTGTGATGTTTGCGGCGGTCGTGCTGCTTATCATTCTGGTGCAGATCTTCCAGTCCTTGGGCACGCACCTTGCGACCAAAAGCGACAAGCGCCTCAAAAAATAAGCGGATATTCCATCCTGCAAAGCGCCTCAACCGCACGGTTGAGGCGCTTTTTTGTCATTTTTCGCAATTTGACAGAAAAAAATGCGTCAATTTTTGAAAGCAAAATGCAGTAAAAATTGCAAAATCCCTTGTCATGTGGGAAAAGGGCTGTTATAATAGGCTTAGAATGCAATGCAAGTCTTCGCGATTTGCATATTTTTTACGGAGAAATTGCGTGAACAGTTTTCAGGAATTGCTCCAGTCCATCGACTGGGGCTCGTTGACCGATGCGCTTTTGCGTGTGCTCGGCGTCTTTTTATGCTTGACGGTGCACGAGACCTGTCACGGCCTTGCAGCCTATGCCCTCGGCGATCCGACGGCCAAGCGCGAGCACCGCTTGAGCTTAAACCCGCTGCACCATATCGACTGGTTCGGCTTGGCTGCCATGCTGCTCGTCGGCTTCGGCTGGGCAAAGCCCGTGCCGGTCGACATGCGGTATTTCAAAAAGCCGAAGCAGGGTATGGCCATCACAGCGCTGGCGGGGCCGGTGTCGAATCTGCTGCTGGCGATGCTGCTCTTGCTCGGCGCGCGCATCACGATCGCGCACTATGTCGATACCGCGTTTTGCAGCGGCCTTTTGAATTTCCTTGCGATGACGGCGTACATGAGCGTCGGTCTGGGGCTTTTCAACCTCATCCCGATCTCGCCGCTCGACGGGTCGAAGGTGCTCTTCGCCTTTCTGCCCGACCGCGCGTACATGACGCTGATGCAGTATGAAAAATACGGCATGCTTGTTCTTTTTGTGCTCGTCTGGCTCGGCGTGGGAGACAATATCCTCAGTGAGGGCATCTACCGCGTGTACGAGCTTCTGGTCAACTGGATCGTATATTGATAAAGTGAGAGGAATGTCATGGACAATCCCGTTTTCAAGCTGGAGGGCGTGGTGCACGAGCGCAGCGCGGAGACGCTGCAGGACTTTGAAGGGCCGCTCGACCTCATTCTCTTCCTGCTGTCGAAAAATAAAATAGAGATCCAGGACATTCCCATCGCGCTGATCCTGGATCAGTACCTTGCGTATCTCGAGCAGCGAAAGCAGCTCGATCTCGAGGTCGCGAGCGAATTCATCACGATGGCGGCACATTTAATGTACATCAAAACGCGCATGCTACTTTCGCTTGAGGATGAGCAGGCGCAGAGCGAGATGGACGAACTCATCGCCTCGCTCAAGGAGCGCCAGCAAAAGGACACGTACCTTCGCATCAAGACGCTGACCGAAACGCTCGGCCCGATGGGCGAGTTTGGCCGCAGCATCATGACGCGCCAGCCCGAGCCCATGCAGCGCGGCAAAATCTACGAGTACAGCCACGAAAAGGCCGACCTCGTGCTCGCCATGCAGACGATCATGGAGCGCGGAGAGAAGCTGGCCGCGCCGCCGAGCGCGGCGCTGAGCGAGATCGTGCGCCGCGAGCCGTATCCCGTCAAGGGCAAGGCGGAGGAAATTCTGCACCGGCTCAAGGAGTTCGGCATGACGCGCTTCAAGCTGCTGTTCCGCGGCAGCCGCAGCGAGATCGTGGCGACGTTCATCGCCGTTCTGGAGCTCTGCCGCGAAAAGGTCATCCATCTGGCCGGTTCTGACACGGACTGCACCGTGGAGTGCGGGGACGACGCCCCTGACCGTATCAATTTGTGAAAAGCGAGGAACGCTATGTCTTTGGAATCTTTGGACCTGCGCGAGGTCGAGTCGGCCATCGAGGGCATTTTATTCGCCAGCGGCGAACCGCTCCCGATCGACCGCATCTGCCTTGCGCTCGATTTGGACCGTCCGACCGCGGAGCAGGTGCTGCAAAAGCTCGGCGACTACTACGCCTTTGAGCGCCGCGGCATCCGGCTCGTCCGCATGGAGGACAGCTATCAGCTCTGCTCGTCGCCGGACTATGCCGACGTCATCCGCAAGGCGTTTGAGATCCGCAAGACCGCCAAGCTCTCTCAGCCCGCGCTGGAGGTGCTGACGATCATCGCCTACTACCAGCCCACGACCCGCGCCTACATTGATCAGGTGCGCGGCGTGGACAGCTCGTACACCGTGGGCCTGCTGCTTGAGCGCGGGCTCATTGAGGAGTGCGGACGTTTGCAGGTGCCGGGACGGCCGAGGCTGTACCGCACGACGAAAAAGTTCCTGCGCGACTTCCACTTGGGTTCGCTCGAGGAGCTGCCGGAGATGCCGGGTCTTGAGGCCGACGGTCAGCTCCGCATGACGGAGGACGGCACGATCCTCGACCCCAGCGCCATGACGGAAAAAGAAGGCAGCATTCCCGAAAACGGGGAACACTGACCGCGTAAAGCATAAAAACCGCGTGAAGCGTAAAAAGAGGGAGGTGGTCGATTGACTGCGCTGAAGGTAATTGGCATCATCCTGCTCATTTTTATTTTGATTGGCTTTCTGCGCGTGGGCGCGCTGATGCAGTTCGGCGACGAGCTGCGCGTGCAGCTTTCGGTCGGCCCGTTCCGCTTCACGCTGCTGCCAGCAAAGGAAAAGAAAGAAACGCCGAAAAAAAAGGCAAAGGAGAAGAAACCAAAGTCAGAGGGAGAAGAGGCGAAGCAAAAGAAAAAGCCCTCGCTCCCCAAGCCGACAAAAGAGGAGCTCAGGGACCTCATCACGACGGCGCTCTCGGCGCTCAAGGAGACAGCGAAACGCACCTGCAAGCGCCTTCGCATCGACCCGCTGGAAATTCTCATCGTCTTTGGCGGCACGGACCCCGCGGATATCGCGCAGACCTACGGCTATGCGAGCGCCGCGATGTGGGGTGTGATGCCGCACCTTGAAGACCTCTTCCATATCCCTGATCCCTCACTGCACCTGCGCATGGACTACAGCTCTGAAAAGACGCACGCAGAGGGTGCCGTTGGCCTGTCGCTTCGCATCCGCGACGGGCTGCACATCGCACTTGCGCTGCTCATTCCGATGCTCAAATGGTACCTACGCTATAAAAAGGCGCATAAAAACGACGCTCCCGCGGAAAAACCAACGGAGAGCACACCTCAAAACAGTGAACACAGTGAAAAACTGACCGCATAAAAAGAAAGGATGAACCTCATGGAAAACATCGAAAAGAAGACCCCGCTCAACGATCTCATGGACACCACGATGGATAAGATCCGTGATATGGTCGATTCCAACACCATCATCGGCGAGCCGATCACGACGCCCGACGGCGTAACGGTCATCCCCGTTTCGCGCGTGAGCTTCGGCTTCGGCGCGGGCGGCGGCGATTACGGCAAGACCGACACCGCACACTTCGGCGGCGGCGCTGGTGCGGGCGTCAAGGTCGACCCCGTCGCGTTCCTCGTCGTCAAGGACGGTCTGACGCGCGTGATGCCCGTGGCCATCCCTGCGGCGGCAACGGTCGACCGCGTGCTTGATCTTGTGCCGGAAGTGCTCGACCGCGTGCAGAATTTCGTGGACAAGAAGAGAGAAGAGAAAGATATCTACTGATTTCGGGCATAATAGGGGCATTCCGAATGAAGGAGTGATCCCATGCCGCGTTTTGCCCGATGCGTATTTGCCGTTTTCCTTGCTGTTTCCTGCCTGACAAGCAGTTTGACCTGTCAGGCTGCCGCGCCTGAAACTGCCGCCGCCGCGTTCATTTTGATGGAGGCGGACAGCGGGCGGGTGCTGGCGTCGCGCAATGAAACGCAGGAGCGCAGCATCGCGAGCACGACGAAGATCATGACCTGCTTAATCGCGCTGGAGCACAGCGAACTCACGGAGAAGGTCACGGTCAAACGCGAGCACTTGCGCGAGGGCTCGTCGATGTACCTTCTCGAGGGCGAAACGCTCACGATGGAGGAACTTCTCTACGGTCTGATGCTGCCGTCCGGCAACGACGCGGCGGAGTGCATCGCCGCCCACTGCGGCGGGAGCGGCGGCAGCGCGCAGTTTGTCCGATGGATGAACGAAAAGGCGAAAGCCCTCGGCATGGAGCACACGTCATTTGCCAACCCGAGCGGTCTCGACGAAATGGGGCACAGCTCCTGTGCCCTCGATATGGCGCGCCTTGCGGCCTACGCCATGCAGAATCCGACGTTCGCGCGCATCGTCTCGACGCGCACGGCGAGCGTCGGCACGCGCACGATGACGAACCACAATAAGCTGCTCGCGTCGTACTCCGGCTGCGTCGGTCTCAAGACCGGCTACACCGGCGACGCAGGGCGCACACTCGTCACCTGTGCCGAGCGCGACGGGATGCGCATGATCGCCGTCACGCTGCACGACGGCAGTGATTGGGCGGATCACGCGGCACTCTACGACTACGGCTTTTCGGCGTATGCGCTCTCAAGCGGTGCGAAAAAAGGCGAGGCCTACGGCAGCGTAAGCGTCGACGGGCAGAGTGTGTCCGCCGTGGCGGCGGAGAGCTTCCGCTATCCCACCGCGGAAAATGAAGCATTGAGCGTGCGCGCCGAGCTGCCGCAAACCGTCTCCGCCCCCGTGCGGAAGGGACAAACGTTCGGCACGCTCGTCATCTCCTGCGGCGAGACTGAGGTCGGAAGAGTTGACCTTGTCAGCGCGCGCAGCGTACAGGCGCAGGAAACAAAGAGCGAAACAAGCAAGAATAAGTCGCTGGCGGAAAAGCTCTGGCAATTTCTGTCGGCAAAGTAAAGGAGGGATCGACCTGGCCGAAGCAAGAATTCAAAAGCTCATCGCCGAATCGGGGCTCTGCTCCCGTCGCACCGCCGAGCAGTGGATCGCCGCGGGACGCGTGCACGTGAACGGCAAGACTGCGCTTCTCGGGCAGAAGGCCGACCCCGAAGTCGACGAAATTACCGTCGACGGCAGGCCGCTCACACAGGAGGGGCAGAAGCGCTACCTGATGCTCAACAAGCCGCGCGGCTATGTCTGCACGCTCTCTGACGAAAAAGGGCGAAAGACCGTCGCCGAGCTCGTCAGAGACTGCGGCGCGCGCGTCTATCCCGTCGGGCGGCTCGACCTCGACTCCGAGGGACTGCTGCTTTTGACGAACGACGGCGAATGGATGCAGCATCTTCTGCACCCGCGCTACGAGGTCAACAAGGTCTACGAGGTCAGCGTCGCGGGCGAGGTCAGGGGAGCGGCAGAAGCGCTCGCTTCCATGACACAGCTCGACGGCGAGCCCATCCGGCCCGCGCAGGTGCGCGTGCTGCGGCAGGGGAGGGACACCGCCGTTCTCTCCATCACCATCCATGAAGGAAAAAACCGGCAGATCCGGCGCATGTGCGCCGCCGCCGGATTGCACGTCAAGCGCCTAAAGCGCGTGCAGGAGCACGCGCTCAAACTCGGGGCTCTTCCCGTCGGCGTGTGGCGCGATCTAACGGAGCAAGAGCTCCATGCAACAAAATCAAAGTAACAGAGGACGATCTTATGACGAAGAATATCTTACATAATATCGAAAAGAACATGAGCAGCTTTTCCAAGGGGCAGAAGCTCATCGCCCGCTTCATTCTGGAAAACTACGACAAGGCCGCGTTTATGACGGCCAGCAAGCTCGGCAAGACCGTGCAGGTCAGCGAGTCGACCGTCGTGCGCTTTGCCACCCAGCTCGGCTACGAGGGGTATCCGAGCATGCAGCGTGCATTGCAGGAGATGATTCGCGGCAAGCTCACGAGCATCCAGCGCATTCAGGCGTCGGACGGCGAGCTCGCAGGGTCCGATCTGATGACGAACGTCCTGCAGCGCGACATGGAGAAGATCCGCATGGCCATCGACCAGACCGACGGCGCGGAATTTGAGCGCGTGGTCGACACGATCATCGGCGCGCGCCGCATCTACATCGTGGGCTTCCGTTCGTCCTCGTTTCTGGCAGGGTACTTAAACTTCTACTTCCGCCTGATCTTCGACAACGTCACTCTGGTCAACGGCGGCGCGGCCGGCTCGTTCGACCAGCTCTTCCGCGTCTCCAAAGGCGATGTGGTCATCGGTATCTGCTTCCCGCGCTACAGTGAGCTTGCGCTCAAGACCATCCAGTTTGCGCGCGACCGCGGCGCGACGATCGTCGGCGTGACGGACAGCGAGATGTCGCCCATCAACCAGATGTCCGGCAATTCGCTGCTCGTGCGCAGCGAGATGATCTCGTTCGTCGACTCGCTGGCGGCGCCCATGAGCATGCTCAACGCACTCATTCTGGCCGTGGCCAACAAGAAGGGCGCAGACATCTCCGCGACGTTCTCCGAACTCGAGCACATCTGGGAGCGCTTCGACATTTTCGGCAAGATCGAAGATGAATAAGGCGATCGTTGTCATCGGCGGCGGCGCGGGCGGCATGATGGCCGCGATCTGCGCCGCGCGCAAGGGTGCGCACGTGACGCTGCTCGATCCAAACGAGCGCCTCGGCAAAAAGGTGAACATCACCGGCAAGGGCCGCTGCAACGTGACGAACGACAGCACCTGCGAAGAGCTGCTCGCCCACGTGCCGCAGAACCCGCGGTTTTTATACTCCGTGTTTTCCCGCTTCGACGGGCACGACGCCATCGATTTTTTCGAGGGGCTCGGTGTGCCGCTCAAGGTCGAGCGCGGCAAGCGCGTGTTTCCCGTGTCCGACCGGTCATTCGACATCACAGCGGCGCTTGAGCGCGAGCTCAAGCGTCTGCACGTCAAGCTCGTGCGCGACCGCGTGCTCGGTATTTCGGTCGAAGACGGCCATGTCGCCGCCGTCAAGGGCGAAAAAGGGGACTACACCGCCTCCGCCGTCATTCTGGCGACGGGCGGGCTGTCCTATCCCGCGACGGGCTCGACGGGCGACGGCTTCCGCATGGCGGAAGCGCTCGGCCACACAGTCACGCCGCTGCGCGGCTCGCTCGTGCCGCTTGAGGCACGCGAATGCGCGGTGCTGCAAGGGCTGAGCCTGCGCAACGTTGCGCTGACGGTATACGAAAACAACAAAAAGATTCACTCGGATTTCGGCGAAATGCTGTTCACGCACTTCGGCGTGAGCGGGCCGCTCATCCTGTCGGCCAGCGCGCACATGCGGCATTTCGACAAAAAGCAGTACCGACTGGAGATCGACCTCAAGCCCGCGCTCGACGAGCAAATGCTCGACAAGCGCCTGCTGTCGGATTTTGAAAAGCACGCAAACGGCGACTACTGCAACGTGCTCGGCGCGCTTCTTCCGCAGAAGATGATCGACGAATTCATCGACCGCTCGGGCATCCCTCCGCACGAAAAGGTGCACGACATCACGCGCGCCCAGCGCGAGACCATCCGCACGCTCTTAAAGCGCTGGACGGTCAATGTCAGCGCGCCGATGCCGGTCGAAAACGCGATCATCACCTCCGGCGGCGTCAAGGTGGGGGAGATCGACCCGAAGACCATGGCGTCGAAAAAGATCGGCGGCCTGTACTTTGCCGGCGAGATCATCGACGTAGACGCCTACACGGGCGGCTACAATCTGCAAATCGCCTGGGCGACCGGCAAGGCCGCGGGCGAGGCTGCCGCGGACGCACTGCTGACGCAGTAAGCACATATTTATTGTAAGAGGGAAGAATCAAACAGATGAAAAAGCATTTTTCCATTGCCATTGACGGCCCCGGCGGCGCAGGCAAGAGTACGCTCGCCAAGGCCGTCGCCAAAAAGCTGAACATTCTGCATGTCGACACGGGCGCGATCTACCGCACCATCGGCTACGCGGCGTTTTCGCGCGGACTGGACGCCAAGGACGAATCCCAGATCGCGCCGCTGCTGAAAGAGATCCAAATCGACATGGCATTTGACGAGAATAGCGGACAGAAAATGCTGCTTGACGGCAAGGACGTCAGCACCGAAATTCGCCTGCCGGAAATTTCGATGTACGCCTCGAACGTCTCGGCGCTGCCGTGCGTACGCGCGTACTTACTCGAGATGCAGCGCGACATCGCGCGCAAGAGAAGCGTCATCATGGACGGGCGCGACATCGGCACAGTCGTTTTGCCGGATGCCGACCTCAAAATTTACCTGACGGCATCGACCGAGGAGCGAGCGCGCCGCCGCTGTCTCGAGCTCTCCGAGCGCGGCACGCCCAAAGCGTATGAAGAGGTACTGCGCGAGATCAACGAGCGCGACTATCAGGACATGCACCGCGACATCGCCCCGCTGCGCGAGGCGGCGGACGCCGTGCACTTCGACACGTCGAAGCTCAGCTTTGAAGAGAGCGAGCAGGCGCTGCTGAGCCTCATTCAGGAGAAATTGAAATGATGCACCGTATCTTTTTTGCGTTTATCTGGATCATCGGTCGGGTGCTGCTGTGGATCTACCGCGTGGACGTCAAGGGACTTGAAAATCTGCCCAAGCACAGTGTCCTGCTGTGCCCGAACCATTCAACGGACTTAGACCCCGTGCTCATCGGCCTGTGCCTGCCGCTCGACTACCATCTGCACTTTATGGCCAAGGCCGAGCTCTTCGACAACCGCGCGCTCGCGTGGCTCATCCGCACGCTCGGCGCATTTCCCGTCCAGCGCGACGGCAAGGATATCCAGTCCATCAAGACCGCGATGCAGGTGCTCCACAAGGGTGAGAATCTTCTGATCTTCCCCGAGGGGACGACGATCCGGGGCGGCGTCGGCTATCACGACGGACTCCCCGCGCACGCGCACGCGGGCATCGCGATGATCGGCGTGCGCACGGGTGCGACGCTCGTGCCGGTGTTCTGCGACGGGCAGAAAAAGCCCTTCCGTAAGACACGCATCATCTTCGGCGAGCCGTATGTGCCTGAGGTCACGGGCCGCCGCGGCACGTCCGAAGAATTGCAGGCCATCGCCGACGAAATGCTGCGTCAGGCCTACGCGCTCGGCGGCCAGCAGGTGGGAGGCGCGCCGCTGTGAAGGTCATCTTAGCTGAGACCGCGGGCTTCTGCTATGGCGTGGAGCGCGCGGTCAACCTTGCGCGCGAAACGGCAAAAGCGCGCGGCGGCGCGATGCTCGGCAGCATCGTGCACAACGCGGGCGTCGTGCGCGAGATCGAAGACCTTGGTATGCGCCTCATCACGTCGCCCGACCAGGCAAAGGCGGGGGAGACCGTGCTCATCCGCGCCCACGGCGAGTCGAGAGCGACGCTTGATGCGCTGCGAGAGCGCGGGGCAGAGGTCGTGAGCGCTGTGTGCCCGCATGTCGAGCGCATCCGAAAGCTTGCACAGGAGGCAGAGCACGAGGGACGCCGCGTCATCCTGATCGGCGAGCGCCATCATCCCGAGGTGCAGGGCATCGCAGGATGGTGCAGCGACCCGCTGATTTTTGAAAATGTGCAGGAAGCGCAAAAATACTTGCAGGAACACCCCGATTTTGCCCATTTACCCAGTATCATGCTGGCGCAAACGACCTGCATTCGTGCGCTTTGGGAAAGTTGCGTGAAATTTCTAAAAAAACAGTGTACAAATCTGAAAATCAATGATACAATATGCAATGCTACGCAGAAACGTCAAACTGAGGCAGCAGAACTTTCCGCCAAGGTAGACGCGATGGTGGTTGTGGGCGACCGAAGAAGCGCCAACACAAGGCATTTGACCGAGATTTGCAGAGAGAACTGCGGAAAAGTCCTCCAGATCGAATCCGCAGACGAGCTCTCACCGGAATTCTTTTCCGGATGCCGTGTGGCGGGACTGACAGCCGGCGCATCTACTCCTGCGAGTATCATTATGGAGGTATTAACAACAATGACGGAAGAAAACATCAACACCACTGCCCCTGAAACCAGCGAATCCTTTGAAGAACTGCTTGAAAAATCTTTCAAGACTCTAAATACAGGAGATAAGGTGACCGGTATCGTGACCGCCATCGGCACGACCGAGATCCAGGTCGACGTCGGCTGCAAGCAGGCAGGCTATATCCCTGTTTCTGAGCTGAGCAGCGACCCCGACGTCAAGCCCGAGGACGTCGTCAAGGTCGGCGACGAGATCGAGGCTTACGTTGTCCGCGTCAACGACGTGGAAGGCTACGCCACCCTCTCCAAGAAGCGTCTCGATGCTGTCAAGCTTTGGGAAGACATTGAGACCGCCGTTGAGGACAAGACCGTTCTCGAAGGCACCGTGACCGAAGTGAACAAGGGCGGCATCGTCGTTTCTGTCAAGGGCGTGCGCGTGTTCGTGCCCGCTTCTCAGAGCGGCATGCCCAAGGACTCCGACCTTGGCCAGATGGTCAAGCAGAAGGTCAAGCTCCGCGTGACCGAGGTCAACCGTGCCCGCCGCCGCGTCGTCGGCTCCATCAAGTCCGTGCTGAACGAGGAGCGTCAGGCTGCTCAGGCCGCCATCTGGGAAGGCATCGAGGTCGGCAAGCACTATGACGGCGTTGTCAAGTCCATGACCTCTTACGGCGTGTTCGTCGACATCGGCGGCGTGGACGGCATGGTTCACATCTCCGAGCTGAGCTGGAGCCGCATCAAGAACCCCGCCGAGGTCGTCTCCATCGGCGATCACCTCGACGTGTATGTCATCTCCTTCGACCCCGAGAAGCGCAAGATTTCCCTCGGCGTCAAGGATCGCACCCAGAACCCCTGGGATGTGTTCATGAACACCTACAAGGTCGGCGACGTTGCCAACGTCCGCATCGTCAAGCTGATGACCTTCGGCGCTTTCGCTGAGGTCGTTCCCGGCGTGGACGGCCTGATCCATATCTCCCAGATCGCTGACCGCCGCATCGACAAGCCCTCCGACGTCCTGTCCGAAGGCCAGATGGTCGACGCGAAGATCACCGCCATCGACGAGGAGAAGAAGAAGATCTCCCTCAGCATCCGCGCGCTGCTCAGCGGCGAGGAAGAGGCTCCTGTCGAGGAGTAATTTTCCTGAACTGAAAAGAGACAGGCTCCGGCCTGTCTCTTTTTTACGTTCTTTTTTACGCTGACACGTAAGAAAGACTTTGCAAACGGCGATCGGTATGCTATAATTGTTAAAGTTTCGACATAGTTCCGAAATGATAATCAAATTCACATACATACAGGAGGAATTATCCATGGATTACGCAGCGCTTTATCAGAAGAAGCTGACCTCTGCCGCGGAAGCCGTCAAGGTCGTCAAGAGCGGCGACTGGGTCGACTACGGCTGGTGCACCAACCATCCCTACACGCTCGACAAGGCTCTGGCCGCACGCCAGAATGAGCTCAAGGACGTCAAGGTCCGCGGCGGCGTGACGATGTGGATGCCCGAGATCTGCAAGGCCGAGGACGCCGGTGAGCACTTCACCTGGAACTCCTGGCATTGCAGCGGCATCGACCGCAAGATTATCTCCAAGGGCATGGGCTATTTCATTCCCATGCGCTACAGCGAGCTGCCGCGCTTCTACCGCGACGGCAACGCCACGGTCGATGTTGCGATGATCCAGGTCACGCCGATGGATAAGCACGGCAACTTCAGCTACGCTCTCGCGTGCTCTCACTTAGCCGACATGCTGGATGCCGCCAAGACTGTCATCGTCGAGGTCAACGAGAACCTTCCCTGGGTCTACGGCCTCACCGGCTGCGAGATCAACCTCAAGGACGTCGACATGGTTGTGGAAGGGGAGAATCCTCCTGTTGCGCAGCTCGGCGCGGGCGGCGCCCCCACCGCGGTCGACACCGCGGTCGCCAACCTTGTCGTGCCTGAGATCCCGAATGGCGCGTGCCTCCAGCTCGGCATCGGCGGCATGCCCAACACCATCGGCTCGATGATCGCGCAGTCTGACCTCAAGGACCTGTCCGTTCACACCGAAATGTATGTCGACGGCTTTGTCGACATGGCCCTCGCCGGCAAGATCACCGGCAAGCACAAGCAGCTCGACAAGGGCCGTCAGGTCTTTGCCTTCGCCGCCGGCACGCAGAAGCTCTATGACTACATGGATCGCAATCCCGAGGTCATGGGTGCGCCGGTCGACTATACGAACGACGTGTTTGTCATCTCCCAGATCGACAACTTCATCTCCATCAACAACGCCATCGACTGCGATCTGTTCGGTCAGGTGAATGCCGAGTCCGCCGGCATCAAGCACATCTCCGGCACGGGCGGCCAGCTCGACTTTGCGATGGGCGCGTACCTCTCCAAGGGCGGCAAGAGCTTCATCTGCATGTCCTCGACCGTCACGGGCAAGGACGGCACGGTCAAGAGCCGCATCGTTCCCACGCTGACGCCCGGCGCCATCTGCACCGACCCGCGCTCCTGCACGCACTACATCGTCACCGAGTATGGCATGGTCAACCTCAAGGGCCTTTCGACCTGGCAGCGTGCCGAGGCGCTCATCGGCATCGCGCATCCCGACTTCCGCGAGCAGCTCATCGCCGACGCGGAGAAGATGCACATCTGGCGCCGCAGCAACAAGTAAGCAATCAATCGTTCTTCCGTCACGTGGGCTTTCCTGAAAAGGGGAGCCCACATTTTTTCGAAAATCCACCTCGTTTCCATTTTTATGCGATATTTCATCAAAAATCGCTTGAAAATGATGGCAAAGTACGTTATACTATGTATGGGGAATTATTTCCTCTTGTGTGTTTGTGTTGTTTTTCTTTTCCATCGCACGGAAAACCGGGGCGAATGCCGGATTGGCATTCTGCCTGAAGGGAGGTGGGCATAGAATGTTTCAAGTGGGAGATAAGGTCGTGCACCCGATGCACGGCGCCGGTGTGATCGACAGCATTGTCCGCGAAAAGATCAGCGGCAAAGCAATGGATTTTTACGTCTTCAAAATGCCCATTTCCGGGCTAACGCTCAAGATCCCGACCGAGAATTCCACGGCCATCGGCATCCGCGCCATCAAGACGAGAAGCGAGATCGAAGAGGTCATCGCGCGCATTCCCAAGCTCGGCGTCGACATGACGTCGAACTGGAACCACCGCTACCGCGAGAATATGGATCGCCTGAAAAGCGGCGATCTCGACGAGGTCAGCGCCGTCATCAAGGCGCTGATGCATCGCGACAGCACGCGCGGACTATCCAACGGCGAGCGCAAGATGCTGCACATTGCCAAGCAGATCCTCGTATCAGAGATCGTCCTGGCAGAAGACGTGGAGTATCCCGAGGCTGAAGGGCGCGTCAACGCCGCGATGCTGTTAAAGGAGAGCGATTGAGTCCATGAGCCTGCTGCAAAAGATGTTCGGCAAGCGCCAAAACCGCACTCACCCGTACTGCGCCGCGCTGATTGCGGCCGCCGGAAGCTCCACGCGCTACGGCGGGGAGAACAAGCTGTTGCAAACCCTTGACGGCATCCCCGTCCTTGTGCGCACACTGCTCACGATCGACCGCGTGGAGGGCATCGACGAGATCGTCATCGCTGCGCGGGAGGACGAGCTGCTGCCTTATGCTGAGCTCTGCAAGACCTTTGGCCTCAGAAAACCCGTAAAGGTCATCGTCGGCGGCGCAACGCGGACAGAGTCCGTGCTGCGCGCGGCGCTCGAGGCCTCGCCCGAGACGGAATTTTTCGCCGTGCAGGACGGTGCGCGTCCGCTCGTCACCGTCGAGCTCATCGACGAAGTGCTCGACGCGGCAAGAGTTTATCTCGCCGCCGCGCCCGCCGTTCCGGTGCGCGACACCATCAAGGTCGCGCACGACGGCATCGTCGAGCGCACGCCCGATCGCAGCGCGCTCTTCGCCGTGCAGACGCCGCAGGTCTTCGCCGCCGACCTTTTGAAGGCGGCGCTCCAGTCCGCGATTGCGGACGGCGCGACTATTACGGACGATTGCTCCGCTGTAGAGCGGATGGGCAAGGAAGTCCACTTGACAGAGGGCAGCGAGGAAAACATCAAGATCACCACGCCGGTCGACCTTGCGATCGCAGAAGCAATTTTACAGCGCAGAGGGGAATGAACCTTTCCCCTCTGCCTTTTCTTGAAGAAAGGACCCATACCATGACGAATTTACGCATCGGGCACGGCTACGACGTGCACCGCCTGACCGAGGGCCGCGCACTGATTTTAGGCGGCGTGACGATCCCCTACGAAAAGGGCCTGCTCGGCCATTCGGACGCTGACGTACTGACCCACGCCGTGATGGACGCGCTGCTCGGCGCGGCGGCGCTCGGCGATATCGGCAAGCTCTTTCCCGATTCCGCCGACGAGTTTGCCGGCATCTCGAGCTTAGAGCTGCTGCGGCGGGTGAAGCTGCACCTCGCCGCCGCGGGGTACGATGTCGTCAACATTGACGCGACGATTTTGGCGCAGGCACCCAAACTCGCACCGTACCGCGAGCAGATGCGCGCGAACATCGCGCGCGAGCTCCAGATTGATGTCTTGCGCGTGAGCGTGAAAGCCACGACCGAGGAACACCTCGGCTTCACCGGCAGCGGCGAGGGGATGGCCGCCCACGCTATCGCGCTCCTGGAGCGCGCGGACAACTGAATCAAAACCGCTTCGGACGGACGCTTTTTCTGAGCGCCCGTCCCTTTTCGCCCGCACACCGCCGCCGCGCACGCATATCATGCTGTGAGGGGGAATCGGTATGGACTATTATCTCTTTGCCGCGCGCTCAGTCACCCATGCCCAGCGCATGGCGCGGCTTTTGAGCGACGCGGGTATCTCTGCCAAAATCCACCGCGCGGGCGCTGCGATCACCGAGCGCGGCTG
>ENA-ORRI01000259-ORRI01000259.1-human-gut-metagenome-genome-assembly--contig:-NODE-259-length-30988-cov-12.6211_pt1 | contig 30988 bp, 25 predicted proteins | sample MGYA00242172_ERZ509128 | MGnify/ENA primary metagenome ERZ509128 (study PRJEB26280, sample SAMEA2338623) | human gut metagenome | biome: human gut; feature: human-associated habitat; material: faeces... | reverse complement strand
GACACGAAGGCTCGCCAAAAGATTTCGACAAATACATAAAGTCTTTATAATCAGACGGTTAGTTATACAGGCAGTCCGCCGTTGTGAAAAAATTTCACAACGGCGGACTGCCTTTTTTTGCAGGTTTGTGAAAAACTTGTGAAAAATCAATTCTTAAAATATTTGCATCCTTTTTCTAAATTCTGTTACTTTGCGATTGAATTTAAAACCAAAATATTATGAAAAAGTTATTATTAATAATGTTTGCCGTTATGGCATTTACAGCACACACATCGGCACAATCTGTAGATATTCCTTCAATAGGCTTTTGTTACAATACATTATATTTATCCAATGCCACAAAAAATTCAAAGGATTTGCGGTTTAGAGAATTAATAAGCAACAAGGCTAATGTTCTGTCGGATATGCTATCCGACAGCATAAAATATAAGGATTTTCAATCCACTTACTTCCTATGTATAATTTATATGTATGAGTTTCGGATTGAAAATCCTTATATTCAATTCCGGCAGATTACAAATCAGCCGGTACATTAGCCTTGTTGCTACATATCCAGTGGTACAGGAGGCTTCATACGCCGTTGCCATACATGCAGACTGTTGCCTGTCTGTACAATCTGTGTGCAAAACAGAATTGACCATGGATTCTGTAAAAATGCTTTAACCCAAGAAGAAGCCGACCCGCAGCTGCGTATGAGGCTGAAAATATTAACCGAAGATAATATATATTGCTAAAAATATAATTATCACAAATGGCTGCCAAACAAATTGAAGCAAGTTAAATAATGTTAAGTAAGTCACAAAACGGTGCTTGCCTGCGTACACAATACAGTTAAACCAAAAAAATTTAGATATATGAGAAACATCATCTTAATATTAACAGCGTTGCTGTCTATTACGGCAAATGCGCATGCCATGACGGAGGCAGACAAAGCCATGGCTGACTCAACAGCCACAGACTCGATAAGCCGTGAAATGAGTATAGACAACATAACCGTGGTTACATCGAGGATAAGGCAGAAGGCAAACGGATTCTCATTGAATCTGGCCAACAGCAAGCTGGCAGACACTTTTTCGTTCGATCAGATGATGTCAATGCTGCCATACGTGCAAGCCAATGAAGGCAACGTTTCGATATACGGCAAAACAGCCAGCGCCGTTTATGTTGACGGCGTGAAAGTGACCGACAAGGAACAGCTGAGGGTTTTGCGCCCGGAAATGATAGAGCGCATAGAGGTTGACTATTTCAATACGGGATCTGAAAGCGCAAGCGATCCAGGAGGAATCATGAGGATATGGCTGAAGCACAGAGAGAAAGGTTATACGGTGGGCTTTCAGGGAGGAACGCAGACAAGGACAAAAACCGGAAGTGACGGATTCAACCTCGCTACATATCAGATGGCAAGCTTTGGAAGGTTCACCCTTTTCAATGCCCTCAGCTACAGACGGGGACTGTATGAGGAAAAATACAAAACGAACAAAATGGTGAACACTACGGCATCAGAGAGCAGCGAGAGGAGTAGAGTGAAATCAAACTCATGGATGGAATGGATGACCATAACCGCGGACGTAGGACACAACCAGCAGGTGGGCGTCTCCGCAAGTGCGTCATACTTCAATGGAACAACAACTCTGGATGCCGACAATACCGAAAGCGGTGATGGAACAAGCAACACTTTCCAGACTGTGACATGGAGACCGGAAAAGAACATCATGCTAAACGGTGTAGCCTTTTACAACTGGAAAATAGATGACAGAGGCTCTAACCTGAATATTACCGCCGACTACCTGTGGTACAACAGTAAAAGGAAAAACAGTTTCAATACAATTACAGGAAACGGATTAATAACAGACTACTCACAAGATGCCGACAACTATACACGGCTGCTGCGTATAAAGCCAGTGTGGCAGAACATCCAGAAAAACGGCAACACGCTGTCGGCCGGCCTCGACTACCGGATGAACGATGTGGACGAGGACGAGAGAATAAACAAGATAAGACAGAGCGCCATAGGACATGAGGCTGCGGCTTTCGCATCGTACAACGGAGCAGCAGGACGGCTGTCGTACAACGCAAACATGCGCGTTCAGTACAACAGCATGAATGTGACCACCAACGGAATTGAAGACAACAGAGGCTATTGGAGCCTGTGCCCGTCGGCTGTTCTGAAATACTACCTTGACAAAAAGCAGAAACACAGCATAGCCCTGACATACAACAGAAACGTGTATGGTATACCGTATGCCGGAGTCAGCACGTACAGGGTGTATGACGGGGCTAACCACTACAGCATGGGAAATCCCGACATCGACATTCCGGCAAGCCAATGGATAAACATGGAGATTACGCTCTTTAAGAGTCTGCATCTTAACTTTTCATACACAAAGAACGAGAAGAGCCTGTTCTACGAGGAGGAGACAGACCCGGACAATCCGAACACTACACGCTCGGTGCTGCAGAACAGCAAGAAGGATGAAACGAAACAGATTTCACTGGAATGGAGAAAATATCTTACGGATAACTTCTATGTGAAATTAGGCGGAAATACATCATGGGGCTCTTTCAAATCCAATAACTTTGAATACAATGACCAGTTTAGGTGGTTTGTTTATGCTAACTGTATGGCATGGTTGAAGAACGGACTCTCCTTAAACGTGTACGTATGTTACGACCCGCCAAAATATATGTGGGAAATGAAGATGAACAACGTATGGTTTACTTCAATAAGCATGTCAAAAGGCTTCTTCAAAAATAAATTGCAGATGAGGCTTTCCGTCACGCCATACAACAAACCTCGCGTTTCTGAAGTGATCAAGAGCGACCTGTCATACAAGCGAGAAAAGCTCAACGACGGAACCTATATAAAATTAGAAGTCGCCTACACGTTATCAGGCGGAAAACTGCGACAGCGCAGACAGGCACAGAGCATACAGCAATATGAAAAGCAAGAAAACAACTATTGACAAATGAAATTCGTGTAAAGCCGATGCTTTATGAAAGACTTTAAGATATACCTTCAGCACGACGCGATGCAGTGCGGCACAGCATGCCTGCGCATGATATGCAGCCACTACGGGGCAGACTACAGTTTCGACAGTTTGTCGAAGCTGTGCTTCGCCACGTCAGAAGGCGTGTCGCTGTTGGGCATAAGCGAGGCGGCCGAAAAGCTGGGACTGCATACGGTATGCGGACGGGTAAACCTCGACAACCTGGCAGAAGCTCCGCTGCCGTGCATACTGCACTGGAACCAGAACCACTTTGTGGTGCTGTATAAGGTCGACGTAAAGAAACAGAAGTTTTATATTGCCGACCCCGGCAAAGGCTTTGCAATATGCAGGAAGAAAGACATGGAGAAGCACTGGGTTAGCACACGTTCGGGCGGAGAAGACAAGGGCGTGGCAATGTTTATAGAAACCACTCCTGCCTTTTATGACAACAAGCGGGGCAATAGCCACGGCGAAAGCCGCTCGTTCCGCTTTCTGTTCGGATACATAAAGAAGTATAAAAAATATTTCGGACAGATTATAGCCGGACTGCTCTTAGGCTGCGTGCTGCAGCTCGTGCTTCCGTTCCTCACACAGGCCATTGTCGACGTGGGAATAAAGAGCCGCGACATCGGATTCGTGTGGCTCGTGCTCCTGGGACAGCTCATGCTGACGCTGAGCCGCACGGCACTCGACTTTATACGCCGCTGGCTGCTGCTGCACATAAGCATGCGCGTGAACATATCGCTCGTGAGCGACTTCTTCATCAAGCTGCTGCGGCTGCCCATGTCGTTTTTTGACACAAAGCTTACAGGCGACCTGCTGCAGCGCATGAACGACCACGCGCGCGTAAACAGCTTTCTGACGGGACAGACGCTTAGCGTAATGTTCTCAATGCTGAGCCTCGTGGTGTTCGGCATCGTGCTGCTAACATACAACGTGGTGATATTTATAATATTCGCCGCGGGCAGCGCACTGTATGCCCTATGGATAGCCATGTTTCTGAAAAGGCGCAAGGTGCTCGACTATGAGCTGTTTGAGCAGCAGGCAATAAACAGCAACAAGACTTACGAGTTTATAACGTCAATGCAGGAAATAAAGCTGCAGGACTGCCGGCAGCGGCGCCGCTGGGAATGGGAGGACACACAGGCCGACCTCTTCGGCGTGCAGATGAAGAGCCTGAAGCTGCAGCAGACACAGGAGGCGGGAAGCATATTCATAAACGAGCTGAAGAACATAATAATAACGGTGGTGTCGGCAACGGCGGTGATCAACGGGGAGCTTACGCTCGGTATGATGCTCGCGGTGCAGTATATAATAGGTCAGCTTAACAGTCCCGTAGACCAGCTGATGGGATTTCTCTACTCGCTGCAGGACGTGAAGATAAGCCTTGAGCGCATAAACGAGATTCACCGCGCTGACGACGAAAACGCCAAAGGCCACGTAATGCGGCCCGCAGACATGACACACGACATAAGGCTCGACGGCATAAGCTTCAGATACGACCCTCACTCGCCATCAAAGACCATAGACGGGGTGAGCCTGTACATACCCGAAGGCAAGGTTACGGCAATAGTAGGCGCATCGGGCAGCGGAAAGACAACGCTCGTGAAACTGATGCTGGGCTACTATCCCGTGGAGGCGGGACAGATAACCGCAGGAGGCACAGACCTGGCAAAGATAGACCTCGACTGGTGGAGACGGCAGTGCGGAGTGGTGATGCAGGACGGAGTGATATTCTCAGAATCAATAGCGCGCAACATTGCCGTAGACGACGGCGACATTGACAAGGAACGGATGGTCAAGGCGGCAGAGATAGCCTGCATAAAAGACTACGTGATGAGCCTTCCGCTGAAGTTTGACACAAAGATAGGACGCGACGGCATGGGACTGAGCCAGGGACAGAAGCAGCGCATACTGATAGCAAGGGCGGTGTATAAGAATCCTCACTACATATTTCTGGACGAGGCGACCAACTCGCTCGACGCCAACAACGAACGTGCCATAGTTGAAAACCTGAGCCGCTTCTACAAAGGGCGCACGGTGGTGATAGTGGCGCACAGACTGAGCACGGTAAGACATGCCGACAACATAGTGGTGATAGACGGCGGACACGTGGCAGAGACTGGCACTCACGAGCAACTCACCGAGAAGCGCGGAATGTACTACCAACTGGTAAAGAACCAGCTTGAACTCGGCAACTGAGCCTAAGCCGCCGCAGCACGACAGCCGCCGGCAACCGGCAAGGCGCAGACATAACCACGGACACACGATGCCGGCACAACAGACGGCAACATATTAAAAAAAGAAAGAAAGGAAACGGAGCATGGACGAAAAAGACAACATAGAACTGAGAAGCGAGAAGGTGCGCAACATAATAGGCGGCGTGCCGCCGCGACTGGTGAGAGCCGGAACGGTTGTTATCATAACAATATGCGTGGCTCTCGCCCTTGCCGCATGGCTGATAAAGATTGACGGAACACCCGTGTGGCGCATGATTTTCTTCAGCAGGATGTGAACTACAGGCAACGCGGCATAAAGAGATAACACAAGCCCAAACAAAAGAAACAGCCAACAACGAAAACATATATATAAATGTCAATCCGTAAAGACGGATAAACTTGAAGCTTTTGTAAAACTTAAATAATGTAATCTATATCAAAAGCGATTCAGGATAACTGAACGGCAGCATTTGTGAAGCCATTGTGAGCGTTGAACAAAAACTCAACACGGCACAATACTTCACAAAAATGTCGCCGCGATATTTTATCAGCAGCAAAGACACCAAACACAACACTGTTAAGGACAGCGCCAACAAGGGCTACAACGGCATCATCATACAGGACGGGCATGGCCTGTGCCGTAATTGCCGTAAACCGGAAAGGAACTCACAATGAACGCCGAAACACATTGCGCTCCATACCCGGGACACGGCACAAGGCAGCAGCATGAAGCCATTTTAGCTGACTGCCGGCAATATTAATTTCAGGCAGAAACGACAAGGATGATTACAATACGCAAAAAGTTAAACAGTTAAGACTAATTAACCCGACAAAAGATTTATGAATCTCAATAAAATTTCATATATTTGCATTCGGATAGCCTGCATGAAAATGCAAAGGCTTGAGCAAGTGTAATTTTTTGAAAAACATCTGAAAATATTATATTAAACATCATGGACATAGTTGAAAGATTTTTGAATTACGTCAGTTTCGACACACAGTCGGCAGAAGACAGCCAGAGCGTGCCGAGCACAGCGAAACAACTTGATTTTGCTAAATATCTTAAAGAAGAACTGAAAAACGAGGGCTTCGAAGATGTTGAGATGGACGACATGGGCTACGTTTACGCCACACTGAAGTCGAACGTCAAGAAAGAAGTGCCCACAATAGGTTTCATAAGCCACTACGACACATCACCCGACTGCAGCGGCAAGGACGTGAAACCGCGCATAATAAAGAATTATGACGGCAAGGACATAGAGCTTTCACCGGGTATAATATCATCGACAAAGAAATTTCCAGAGCTGCTTCAGCATGTAGGCGAAGACCTTATTGTCACCGACGGCCACACGCTTCTGGGCGCTGACGACAAGGCAGGCATAGCCGAGATTGTGCAGGCTATGTGCTGGCTGCGCGACCACAAGGAGATACCGCACGGCGACATACGCATGGGATTCAACCCCGACGAGGAGATAGGCATGGGCGCACACCACTTTGACGTGGAGAAATTCGGATGCGAGTGGGCCTACACCATGGACGGCGGCGACCTGGGCGACCTGGAGTTTGAGAACTTCAACGCTGCCTCTGCCAAGATAAGCATCAAGGGCGTGAGCGTTCATCCGGGATATGCCAAGGGCAAGATGGTAAACGCCAACCGTCTGGCTGCCGAATTTGCAGCCATGCTGCCTGCCGACGAGACACCCGAGACAACCGAAGGCTACGAAGGATTCTATCATCTGCTGGGCATAGAGTCGAACATAGAGAACGCCAAACTGTCGTATATCATCCGCGACCACGACCGCGAAAAGTTTGAGGAGCGCAAGGATTTCATAAAGAAATGCGTTGACGAGATGAACAAGAAATACGGCGAGGGCACCGTAGTTGCCGACGTGAAAGACCAATACTACAACATGAAGGAGATGATAGACCCGAAGATGCACGTGGTTGACATAGTGCTGAAGGCAATGCAGGACAGCAACGTGCCGCCGAAAGTTGAGCCTATACGCGGCGGAACCGACGGAGCCCAGCTGTCGTTCAAGGGTCTGCCCTGCCCCAACATCTTTGCCGGCGGCGTAAACTTCCACGGACCTTATGAGTTTGTGTCGATACAGGTTATGGAAAAGGCAATGCAGGTGATTGTGAAGATATGTGAGATAACAGCCGAATTTAACGACTGATACGACAACAGACAGGGCGCAGCGCCACGGCATAGAGGCCGGGATAACCCGTAAAAATAGCCGGCACAACGGCAAGGGCATCACGGCGCTACACCCCCAGAAAAAACAAAGCCGCAGGACTATGGGCAAGACCTGCGGCTGACATAAAGCAACTCTTACAGGACTGGCAGCAGAATGTTACGGCGGCAATATGCGCACCAACGCATCAGCCAACGTTGACGGCGTTCTGCTTCCAGCCCTTTTAATATTAAATCAGGACTAAAACAACAAACAAAAAACATGGGCGAACTTCCACATCTTGTAAAAGACCTGGCACTAATACTTATCGTGGCAGGCATAGTGACGATAGTGTTCAAAAAGCTCAAGCAGCCCCTTGTACTGGGATATGTAGTGGCAGGATTTCTTGTAAGTCCGCACATGCCCTACCTGATGTCAGTTGTTGACAGGTCGGACATAAGCACATGGGCAGACATTGGAGTGATGTTCCTGCTCTTTTCGCTCGGACTCGACTTCTCGTTCAAGAAGATTCTGAAGATGGGCGCCTCGCCCATAATATCCACATGCTCAATAGTGTTCTGCATGATGATGCTGGGCATGGTTACGGGGCATCTGTTCGGATGGAGCCGTATGGACTGCATCTTCCTCGGAGGTATGCTTGCCATGAGTTCAACCACTATTATATACAAGGCCTTCGACGACCTTGGGCTGCGGCAACAGCGCTTTGCCGGACTGGTGATGAGCGTGCTTATACTTGAAGACATACTTGCCATAGTGATGATGGTGATGCTGTCGGCAATAGCCAACGGCTCTAACCCCGACGGCGGACAGATGATAGGCAGTCTGATGAAGATTGGCTTCTTCCTCATCCTGTGGTTCGTGGTGGGCATATTCCTCATTCCGCTCATGCTCAGGTCGATGCGCAAGCTTATCAACAACGAAACCCTGCTCATCGTTGCCCTCGGCCTTTGCTGTGCCATGGCTGTGCTGTCAACCCAGGTAGGCTTCAGCAGCGCCTTCGGAGCGTTTGTCATGGGCTCAATACTTGCCGAGACTATAGAGGCTGAACGAATAATAAAGATTGTGGAGCCGGTGAAGAATCTCTTCGGAGCGATATTCTTCGTGTCGGTCGGAATGCTTGTCGACCCCGTGATACTTGCCGACTATGCATGGCCGATATTCTTCCTTGTGCTGACAATCATAATCAGTCAGGCAATATTCGGCAGCCTGAGCTTTCTCATCGGCGGCCAGTCGCTTAAGTCGGCAATGCAGTGCGGCTTCTCAATGGCGCAGATTGGCGAGTTCTCGTTCATCATCGCCTCGCTCGGTCTGTCGCTGGGCGTAATCGGAAAGTTTATCTATCCGGTGGTGGTGGCAGTGTCGGTGATAACGACATTCCTCACGCCTTACATGATACGCATGGCAACGCCGGCATACAACATACTTGAACGCAGGCTGCCCAAGAAATGGATTGTTGCGCTCAACAACATCACCCTTACACGGCAAACCACGCAGCCCGAAGCCAAATGGAAATCGCTGATAAAGCAGATGGCGCGCATAACCGTCATCTATTCAATATTGGCAGGAGCAGCCGTTGCGCTGATGCTCACATTCTTCCTGCCCTTTATCCGCCACATCCTGCCCCACTGGTGGGCCAACGCCGTGTGCGGACTGCTCACGCTGCTGTTCATATCGCCGTTTCTGCGTGCCATCATCATGAAGAAGAACCACAGCGAGGAGTTCAAGGCGCTGTGGAACAGCAATCCTTACAACCGTGTGCCGCTGGTGCTCACCATAATAGTAAGGGTGGCAATAGCCTCAGCCTTTGTGTTCTACATCTGCAACTACCTTACACGGTTCACCAATGCTCTGATGATAAGTATTGCGCTGGCAGCCGTGGCGCTGATGATAGTGTCGCGCTCGCTCAAAAAGAGGAGCATCGAGATGGAGCGGATGTTCATACAAAACCTGCGCTCGCGCGAGATTGTTGCCGAAGTGATGGGCCAGCGCCGTCCGCTGTATGAAGGCCGCCTGCTCGACCGCGACGTGCATATATCCGAATTCACCATACCCGAAGACTCGCTTTGGGCAGGAAAGACGCTGCGACAGCTGGAATTCAGAAACAAGTATGGCGTGCACATAAGCAGCATATTGCGCGGCAGCCGCCGCATAAACATACCTAACGGCGACACGTTTATATTTCCGGGCGACAAGATTCAGGCCATAGGAAGCGACGAGCAGCTTACGGCTTTAAGCGAGGCAATGAACAGAGAGATGTACGACCGCGACATAGAGATAGAGAAGCGCGAGATGAAACTCCACCAGGTGGTGATAAACCGCAACGGAAAGTTTGCCGGAAAGACGCTGCGCGAAAGCGGCATACGCGACACATACAACTGCATGGTTGTGGGACTTGAGGAAGGAAAAGAGAATCTGTCGCAGATTGATCCGTCGCGCAAACTAAATCCGGGCGACGCTATATGGATTGTAGGCGAACAGGACGACATAAAGAACTTCTGCAAGGACAACGACAAAAGTCTTGCCGGATGTGAAAACAATTAAGCCGGAGAGCACAGCCCGATTACTGCGGCATGACGCGGCAGCCGACGAAATTAAGTTCACAATCAACCGGCATTGCATCAAAAAAGCATGCAAAACCATCCGACATACAAAATAAATCTATAATTCTGCAAAAAGAATATACGTCATTGAAATCAAAAGAATTAGAAGGATTACCTCGTTTTCAGGTAATGATTTGGCAACTGTCCCAATTGACGTAGTCTGCATAGCTTTGCTTGTACGAGCAACATCTTACGGATGAAAATATTGTAAAATATAACAGGCAAAAAGATAAATGAAGCCATTTTCTTTTTGCCTGTTTGTGATTTATTGAATCAACAATTCGCCATTAAAACCTGAGATTTTATTTCGGCTCGGCGATTATGTAATAGCATTCTTCATGAAGATCATCACCTTTAACATGAATAAGTGCTGCACGTGTAGTAACATTGCCATAAGTTTCCACAATACTTGCATCTTCAGGCAATGTTTTAAAGTTGTCAATGGTTTCTGCAGTTTTATCTCCCAAATATTTTGTCAACAGCCAGCGCAGTCCGTCTTCTTGTCTTTTCAGATTCTCTGCATCAGTAAAATTGATATTATTTGCTACTCCAATTTTAACGAAAGAAGTATTGTTGCGCTGCTGAGTGTCGGTCAACAAGAACTCATAACGAGTGTCAAGTACGCAATAAATGGCATTGGTTTGCGGATTGGCAAGCGTAACGCCTCCTTTTTTCCAATCAATTCCAAGAAAATCTCTTTCACGCATTACTTGTTCTATCTTAGACTCATACTTAACTTCGCCGTCTTTATATCCTTTGAGAACTATTTGGAAATCGTTTTTCTCAAAGAAATAAGAACTCCATTGCGACATGAACTCTTCTGACGTACTACCCTCACTTGTTTTCTTTCGATATACGCAATACGTATCGGGCATGACAGGAGATGACACCACAATCGAATCATAATATTGCAGAAATTCAGGGTAACCAAAAGGAGTATATTCATCCTTATTGTCAAATATTCTAAATGTCAAGAAATCAAAGGGTGCAGCCAACGGCGTATCCAAATCCATGAATGGCTTCAGTTGTACCATTTTCAGCTTGAACTTCGCTTCTTCAGGCCAATCTTCTGGTGCAACAGGAGTGTCCGGCTGCGTATCGCTTATTACCTCAAGCAACCGATAAGTGCAATTCATTCCATCCTGCGGTGGATTGGCAAGAGTGGTTTTACGAACCCTTAACTCATAAGCATGTCCTTGCACGTATTCAAAGCCTTCGATACTACCCATGACAAGCGGTTGCCATTCAGTATCAGACGGTTCCTTTACCAGCATATGCTCCACTGGAGCATCGCTACCCCAAACAGGTTTATAAACAACGTTTTCAGACACCTGCATGATTATATCCGCATAGGTATCACCCGATGTGCCGTCATTGTCACAACCAACCAATATAAGACTTAAGGCTGTCAATAAAACAAAAGAAAGATTTTTGATAGTCATAACTTATTTATCTAAAAGTTTTTTTAATTTGTTCGCCAACGCGTTTAAAAGAATCTTTAATATCGGCATTCATACAAACATCACACATTTATAAGCAGCTCGACAAGATGCAATAGGACGGTAGCTGTCGAAGCCTATAAAATTGACGGCGATAACTGTTCCGCAAATCCGTTATAAACATCAGCAGGAACGTGCCGACGAATATTGAAAGTATTCTTAAATATTTTCTCGCTCTCATTGTTATAACAATTCTTTGTTGCTCCCTAAGAGGATTAATATATTACAGAAAACGTGAGTCAACTATGCTACATCTTCATTGGAAGGCCGCAGAAAATGTTGCATGCAGATGTAATGATAGCAGCTCACATTATAGCGCAAGGATCACTATACCATCTTAATATGCAATTTAAGAATTTCCTACATTTCCAAATACTTGATGCACATACAGCGTCTTCTTTTTCTTGGATATTTTGAAAAGAGTTGCCTCAATTCGACTACAAAAATAGAGTTTTTTTCTATAATCCCCTATCTTATAATGTTTTTATTTGTTTTTAGAATAGAATTTAGAGTACATCATCCGTTGGCAAAATTAATTTAGGACATTCTTAATTCTGCCAACGGGCTTGTTGTTGATAAAGTTTACATATTGCAGGATGGTAGGTACACTAATTTTGCCGATGATTCAAGCAAACGAGGTATCCGTTATATATCTCTTGGCTCCATATACGCAACAATCAGAATAAATCGGCTTTACATTCTTCATGTAATTAAGAACAATCACGTCTGATTTGTACTCCAGTAGTTTATACTCAAACAGCCATTTCTCGCCGTTAATGTTCTCAGTTTCGTCTGTCAAAGACAAAGCAATCACTTCCAAATCCAAAACTTATAGACTGGACCGCGACAAAGTATATTGCCATGTTCATCGACAAAATTATTACAGTATCGCTTGCATATCTCAAGGATTTTCACGAATTTTGTATAATGGTTATACATACGATGTAAAGGAACTTAATGGTGTGGGCATCACTAAGTTGCTAAAAATCAACGAAATGTGTAACTTTTCACTCATATTTATCAAAATAATTTAGTTCCGCCAACAGACATTGTTTAATACTTTAACACCATTAAGCACGGCTATGCTTGCGCTTAATGGTGAACTAAAACGTTTATTTTGCCGAAATTACATCCAAAAAGCATACAAAACCATCCGACATACAAAATAATTCTATAACTTTGCTTTCGGAAGAAATTGCAATTATTGTCTGTAATTCTTTATATCTCATTATCATAAAGACACGGCGGCTGTTGCCAATCGGCAATTTGCAATCATAAAAAATCCGTTGAGTTTACGGGGCATTATATAAAAACCAATAAATACCGAAATGAAAACATCTTCTAAAAAAATAATCTTGATATTAGTGATCGTCGTATTAGCAATATATGCCTTCATCCGGACAGTACAACAGTCAGCCGAATCTCCTGCAGGCATATATATCAGCGAAATCAACAGTAAAGACACATTAAGATTATATCCTGACGGGAAATTTGAACAGGTGGTTTATAACAATAAAAACATATTGGTGTACTCATGCGTATCTGAATGGAGTAAAACGACAAGAGGAATACGCATCGACTCAATACTCATATATGACGATATAAAACAATTAAACTATTGGAAGAAAGAACCTTTGGAGGGAGAACAATATACGGGCTGGCGTTTTGAACATAAAAACAACAAGTATGTTTTATCGTGGAGATATTATGTGGACATGCCTGAAGAATCAACAAATTATATCAGAATTAAAGAAATAACACAGTAATGCTTGACGAATAAAGCATAAACGTTATACATAAATAAAGGAGTTTATCCAATAAAAATTCTATTGGCAAAATCAAGAAACAGGAACCGGGCCAAAGGAAATACACCGCCACAGCTATGGCACCAACATAAGCCTTGTTTGGCATAGACAAGAGAGCATTATAAGCATTCAAGCTGCTGCGTCAAACAGGTAAATGCGGGGCATGATATAAAAAATAATAACCAACGGCATATAATCAAAGAAAATTATGCTATATTTGAGCTGTCGGGCAACAGTTATAGATCGAAGGAAATGATGAAAAAAATAATTAAAGCAATTCTATGTTCCTATTTATCTTTTTGCAGTATACAAATTTTATGTTTCATCACTGCATATACACTTTTACCGTCTGCGGTTATTGAGCAAATAAACAACGCGCAATATGCATACGGCATTATTGTAGAACTGTTAATCCTCTTGTTCATCATCGGCTGGATTAACACCGCTTTCCTTTACTTTCTGTATGTCACAGGCATTGATGATAAGATATTCAGCGCAAAAAGTTATGTCATCGAAAGTTTCTTATATTATATTTTAAATTTAGCCATCGGATTTATAATAGGACTGATACCTACAGAAACAAAATTTTACTACCATGATATTATCATTAACGGAAGCATCATCTCAAAGAATGCATACACATTAAAATTTTATTATACAGCTGAAGCCCAAATCATCTATGTTTACGTCATATTGTTATTATTTTATGTTGCCAGGAGAATGATTAAACGACATCCCAATTAATTATCAATCTGCATGCTACTGCCCCGGCAGCAATTGGCTCACTGAAAAATGATACCGTCGTTTAGAAAAGCTATTAGACAAACGACTCTGAACGGGAGAAATAAACAGCGGTGAAGCAAAGCTGACGAAAAGAATATAGACGATGAGCCGTTAAATATATATGAATGTCCGCAAACGTCCAAATTAGCAAAGTTTAAACAGGCTCTGAGATGCCAATGCAGGCATAGGAACAGAATTTGCAGGCATTCCATGTAAAACAATTGAAAGGAAACACAATGAATCTGCTTGACTTCTACCGTCAATATCCTGACGAAAGCTCCTGCGAGGAGGCTCTCCGTCGTTTCCGTGAACGCCACGGTCTTTTCTGTAGCCGCTGCGGCGGTTTGCGTTTGAGTTGGAATCCGAGCCACCGTTCTTGGACCTGCATGGACTGTAAGCATGAGATGACCTTGCGTTCCGGTACTGTGATGCAGGGAAGCAACCTGCCCATCCGCGACTGGTTCGCCGCCATGTACCTTCTGACGGCGACCAAACGTGCCATATCCTCCAAGGAAATCCAACGCCAACTGGGGCGCAAGCGTTACCAGCCCGTATGGGAAATGGTGCACAAGCTTCGTGACGTGATGGGCAAGCGTGACTCACGCTATAATCTTCATGGAGATGTGGAGATAGACGAAGGGTTCTTCTCCACCGAGACGCCTGAGGCTCAGAAAGACTGCCCGCTCAAACGTGGACGTGGAAGCCAGCGCAAGACATCCGTCCTTGTCATGGCTGAAAGCAGTTTCCCGGACACTCCTTCCGATAAGAAGCGGAGTACCCCTAAAATCGTGGGACACATAAAGATGGAGGTAATAGACGATTTGAAGGCTTCCACCGAAACTCCCAGGATAAAACAGGCGACAGACGGGAAGGCAAATGCCACTACGGACGGTTCCAGCACATACGCATCCCTTGAAAAGGACGGGGCAGTGGCTTCCCACAAGGCCGTTGTCATGGATGACAAGAAAAAACTCGGAAAGGTTCTACCTTGGGTACATATCGCCATCAGCAACGCCAAGAGGAGCATCCTTGACACCTACCATGACATAAAGGCGGAATTCCTGCAACTCTACCTTAACGAATTCTGCTACAAGTTCAACCGAAGGTATTTTGGTTTTAGGCTCTTTGAGAGGTTGGAACTCTGTGCTTGCACTTATAGAGCTGAGTTTAAACATCGAATTTACTAATTGGATATTTGCGGACATTCATTAAATATATTCAACAGATGCAGATATTTAAAAGAAATTATGCTATATTTGAGGAGATTAAATAAAATGCCAACAACATGAATTGCAACATATTAAATATTTTCAAGATGGAGCATAATCGTATAATAACTTGCACAATGCTTATTATATTATTGGCATTTGGTATGTTTTCGTTTGTCAGTTGCAAGACAAAGCAAGCAACAAGCGAAGATATAAAATGTATAAATGAAAATCATTATTTCTATACCGGAGCTTCGCCCGAAGAAATAGGAAAACAGATATATAAAAATTTCTTATGGTCTAACGTAAATGTCAGCGACAGAGAATTTAAAGGAAAAGTCTATGTAAGATTTTTTGTGAATTATAAAAACGAATTTTCTGACATCACAATTATGACCAAGACAAACAGCCCTTCTATTGACGCAGAATTAATGAGATGCGTAAAATTAACAAAAATACGGCAAGGCCATAAAATAGGCAAAGAAGCAAAGATAGAGGTGATAGCCACTGTTACATTCTGAATGGAATAATGAAGTAAATCCTTTGTCCGTAAGTTTATAATAGCCGGCAGGTAAATTTCAGAAGGAAAAAAACAATTATAAAAATGGAAAGAATAAAATATTATATGGTCTTATTGATTATTGCGCTGCTCTGCTGCAACACAATGAACAGTCAGGTTAAATATGAGATAAAGACTAAAAAATGCCTCAATGAAATTCATAGCGAAAAATCCCATAGTGGCTCATTTTGTCATATTGTCGAAAATAAGACAAAACAGAATTTAGTAATATTCTTTATAGAAGAAGAGAACGACACATTATCAGATGTCAAACTTCTAAAAAGGAAACTATATCAAAGATATGGAGACTTTTATTTTTTCATGATTGAATGGGAAGCTAATATGTATATTGAAAATAGCACAACTGTTACTCCGGACTTGTTTGTAAAAATATTAAAACCTAAAGAGAAACTTGAGGTAATAGTTCCGTTTGCTAATGATACAGAAGAAGAAATTGCCTCAAAAGTTGCATGGCATCTGCTGGTATGTCCTGAAACTTTATTCTCAAATAATCTGATAGGAATGCCACATTTTGTAGAAAATCTTCAGCAATATAATATTGCTTATGACAAAACAAAAATAGTGATTGCCGCTGATAAATTTAAATCGTTTTTCTTGGTCAAACAAAAATAGGCAGATAATTAAATAAGGCAGAAAACGAGTCAAGGTTAGCCTTCTTATTATAACGCTATTTGAAATAAAAGACGAAACCGGCAGAAGTGAACTTTATTCCAAAGTGAAATAAAAGATTTCTTCTGCCGGTTTATTATTTGAATGCATCAAAGGGTGTGTTTACCTTGTTTTGCATTACGCATTTCGATAAAAGCAATAAGCAGCACTGCCATATCAGAAGCCGTAAACCTCTTTGAGTTTCTCACCGAGATCCTCGCCCCTAAGGTCTGTGGCAACAATCTTGCCCTCACCGTCGAGCAGCACGTTAGCCGGTATGGCGTTGATGCCGTAAGCAGGAGCAGCGGCGCACTTCCAGCCTTTCAGGTCGCTGATGTTCGGCCACTTCATGCCGATGTTCTTGATGGCAGCCTTCCACGCATCGCCGTTGTTATCGAACGAAACGCCTACCACCTCGAAGCCCTTGGCATGATATTTCTCATAGTTTGCCACAACATTAGGCATCTCCTGGCGGCACGGTCCACACCAGCTTGCCCAGAAGTCAACGAGCACATAGTTGCCCTTGCCGCACCATTCGCTCAATTTGCGCTGCTTGCCTTCGGTGTCGTTCATCGTAAGGTCGGTGAACATCTTGCCGGGCATGCGCTTCTCGAAGGCAGCAAGCTGCTGCTTAACGTGCGTCATGGCAGGATGATTGTAATAAGGTGCCGACGGATTGAGAAGGTCTTTCAGCTCGTTATAGTCGAGCACAGAGTAGATCTGGCTCAGATATACAGCCGGAATAAGATTGTCCTTATTAGCCTTTATTATGCCCAGCATGTCGTTAAGCATAGAGTCTCTAACCATATTGAAGCGTTCAGCCAGAGCCTTTGCCTTAGCCTTACCGGCCTCGCTGTTGTCTCTTGCCACCTTTTCATATTCGTCATAAATCTCCTTAGTTGTAGCGTCGTATTTCTTTAACGGCAGACTGCATTCAAAGAGTTTTTTGTTAAGGTCTGATCCTGTTATTGTATTATTAACCAGATTCAGGTTTAAGGGCATTCCGTCGTTAAAGCATGCCGTACCCTCATTGCCGGCGTCGAGCATCAATATCTCGTTAAGATTCTGCTTTCCGCTCAGCTCAAACTTGCCGTTGCTCACCGCCGCGCTGTCTATGGCGCTGCGCTGTCCCATGACATAAAGATAAACCTTAGAGACTGTCGTGGGCACTGTTCCCGTGATTTTGTAAGCAGTTTCCTGTGCCTGCATCGAGATGGCTGCCATCATCGACAAGGCTGTTACCAATAGTTTTTTCATGTTCCTTTTATGTTTTTTATTTGTTATTTTCAACATTCCGCAGCCATACGGACTGACGGATATAATAAATGCAAAGTTATTCAATAAATCGTCATAAGGCAAATAATTATACACATAATCTCTGCTTATTGAGTTTTTTTATTAATTTTGCAGCCGTAATTTATTCACAGAGTGCTTGATAAACCTCTTAAAAAACAAGGAAATGAAAACAGAAAAGCAACAAGTAAGTGTGCTGTTCATGCTTTTCAGCATACTTTTCTGCGTCTGCCTGATAACGGCAAACGTGTTAGAGACAAAGCAGATTTCAATCGGACCGGTGAACATCACCGGCGGATTGCTCGTGTTTCCGGTGTCTTATATTATCAACGACTGCGTGTGCGAGGTGTGGGGATTCCGCAAGGCAAGACTCCTTATATGGGCAGGCTTTGCCATGAACTTCATCTTTGTTGTGTTCGGAGCGTTGGCCGACGCCATACCGGGCGCGCCTTACTGGCATAACGACGAGGGATTTCATGCCGTATTCGGTCTGGCTCCGCGCATTGCAGCAGCATCGTTTGTAGCCTTCCTGGCAGGCTCATTCATCAATGCCTACGTGATGAGCCGAATGAAGATATCGTCAAACGGCAAGCATTTCTCGCTGCGCGCCGTAGTGAGCACCGTGTTTGGCGAAAGTGCCGACTCGCTGATATTCTTTCCGCTTGCGCTGTCAGGTGTGGTTCCGGCAGGCGAAATGCTGTCGCTAATAGTGTCGCAGGTGGTGCTTAAAACTCTCTACGAAATCATCGTACTGCCCGTGACAATACGTGTTGTAAGAAAGACAAAGCAACATGAGGGCACCGACGTGTATGACAACGGAGTGAACTATAACGTATGGAAAATATTTAATCTACAATAATGACTGAAGAAAACAGAAAAGACGAGGGACTGAAAGCCCTTGGCGCAAAGACCGCCTACAGAATGGACTATGCACCCGAGGTGCTTGAAACATTTGAAAACAAACATCCCGATAACGACTATTGGGTGCAGTTCAACTGCCCTGAATTTACATCGCTGTGCCCCATCACCGGGCAGCCCGACTTTGCCGAGATACGCATAAGCTACATTCCGGCAAAGAGAATGGTTGAGAGCAAGAGTCTGAAGCTGTATCTGTTCAGCTTCCGCAACCACGGCGACTTCCACGAAGACTGCGTGAACATCATAATGAAAGACCTCATCAGGCTGATGAGCCCTAAATATATAGAGGTGACGGGATATTTCACTCCGCGCGGAGGCATAAGCATATATCCATACGCCAACTACGGACAGCCCGGAACTAAATATGAGAAGATGGCCGAGCACCGCTTCATTAACCATAACATGGGACGCTGAAATCATTGTCTGACGACAAAGTGAGAGCGGCAGGTCCTGCAAATCTGACAACATGAAAAAAGGCTTATTGAGACTTTTGGCTTTAACACTCACTATACTGCTCTTTATGCCGGCACAGGCTGAAGAGCGGCAAGACTCGTGCCGCAGCCGGGTGGCTGTGGTGCTGAGCGGCGGAGGAGCCAAAGGCATGGCGCACATTGGCGTGCTGCGCGTGATTGAACGTGCCGGCATTCCGGTAGACATCATCACGGGAACGTCGATGGGAGCGCTTATCGGCGGACTTTACTCAATAGGCTACGATGCCGCCACACTCGACTCGCTCGTTAAAGTGCAGGACTGGAAGACTCTGCTGTCCGACAAGGTAGACGTGAGCAACCAGAGTCTGGCTGAGCGCGACAAGCAGAACACTTACATACTGTCGCGCCCGCTGAGCATAACCCGCAAGGCGCGCAACGCCGCCGGCGGACTGATAACGGGCATAAACCTCTCGCAGCTGTTTACACGGCTCACCGTAGGCTATCACGACTCGATAGACTTTAACAATCTGCCTATTCCGTTCGCGTGTGTTGCCACTAATATTGTGGACAACACTGAATACGACTTCCACAACGGTGTTCTGTCTAATGCACTGCGCGCAAGCATGGCCATTCCGGGTGTGTTCACGCCCGTGCGTCAAGACTCTATGGTGCTGGTTGACGGCGGACTGCGCAACAATTATCCTGCCGACATAGCCAAACGCATGGGGGCAGATATAATAATAGGTGTGTCGGTGCAAAGCGACAACCGCACCGCGGCTGAACTGAAAAGCGGGCCGGACATACTGATGCAGATTGTAGACATTAACTGCAAGAACAAATTTGACGAAAACTGGGACATGACCGACATACCAATCAAGGTGAACGTAAAGGGATATTCGTCGGCAAGTTTCACACGCGCTGCAATAGACACCCTGATTGCCCGTGGCGAAGAGGCCGCCATGCAACACTGGGACGAGCTGAAAGCGCTTAAACGCAAACTTGATGAGGAAGGACTGATATACAAGCCGCGCAAGACACGCCCGGTGCCGACAAGCGAAGAACTTTTTATCAAGATTGATTCCGTATGCTTTGACAACATCGTGGCATCAGACCGCAACTATATCGTATCGAAATATAAGCTGGGCAAAGGCGACAGCATTTCGGTGAAACGCATCGAAGAGGCAATAACTACCCTCGGCGTAAACTTTCTGTACACCGGCGCAGGATATACCATCAACAAGAGCGGCAACGGATACATACTGAAAATATCGGCAAAATCAAAACGCACAAGCCGGATAAACCTTGGCGTGAGATTTGACACGGAAGAGATGGTTGCCCTCCAGGCAAATATGTCGCACCAGATAAAGGCACGCATACCAGTAATACTGGAACTTACCGGACGACTCGGCAAGCGAATGATGGCACGGCTGGACGCACAGATAAATCCGCTGCATTACGGAAAAATCGGACTTTCGTATGTTTTCAGGCACGATGATACTAATATCTATCAAAGAGGACAGCGCGACTATAACTTTACATACAACCAGCACTCGGTAAATTTGCAGCTGCTGAGTTTCAACATCCGCAACTTCTCTGTTGACATGAACGTAAAGATGGACTTCTATGATTTCCACGACATGCTGTCAGGACCTACTTCTGAATATGAGACGTTGGACAACATGCACTTCTACAGCTATATCTTCAGACTGAACTACAATTCTGAAGACCGCTGGTTTTTCACCACACGCGGAGCGCGCTTCAACGCAGGCTACGGATATTACACCGACAACTTTATAGGTCGGGACGACCGTGCCGGACTGAGCATAGCCGACTTTATGTGGCGCATGTCGTTTCCGCTCAACAGCCGTTTTGTAATCCAGCCCATGGTCAGCGGACGCCTGCTCTTCGGCAACGATATTCCTCTTATTATGCGCAACTCCATCGGCGGCCAGCTTCCTGGCATGTATCTCGAACAGCAAGTGCCCTTCGCCGGTATCGGACACATAGAGTTTGTAGACAACATGCTGGTAGTAGGACAAATCATGGCTCAGCAGCGCATCATGGACAACAACTACATCATAGGCCGTCTGTCGTTCGGACAGCGTGGCGAAAAGCTGCGCGACCTTTTCAAGTTAGGGCCGATGACAGGATGCGAAATAGCATATTATTACAACAGCATGTTCGGTCCTGTAGGTGCTTCGCTCGGTTACTCGAGCCGCACCAACGAACCATACTTTTACATAAACCTCGGTTTCCAGTTCTGACAACAGTTTAATATTTTAAATTCCATCACTCAACTGTTATTGCTTTTTTGTAAATTTAAATTATAAAGAGCATTTTTCAGTTTGTAAAGTTTATTCTTCTTGGGAATAACAAAAGTCGAGTTACAAATAGAAACTTGTCTATTTGTCATGATAAGAGTGCATTTTAAACACTTTATCACCTATTTTGCTATTTGTATTTTACAAAATCGCGTAAAAAAGATGATAAAATGTTCATTAAACGAAAAAAACAAATAAATCTTCAGATTGGACGATATTATTTTGTCATAAAAACTTTTAGATTTAGAAAAAATACCTATTTTTGCATAAAATGAACACGTGTGATAGACCAAACCGGAATACACACAATAAAATCTAATAATAATGAAAAAGAAAATCCAATTCAGTCTCGTTTATCGCGACATGTGGCAGTCTTCAGGTAAGTTCCAGCCACGTAAGGACCAGTTGGAGCGTGTGGCTCCGGCAATCATCGATATGGGATGTTTCTCCCGCGTTGAAACCAACGGAGGAGCCTTTGAGCAAGTTAACCTGCTTGCAGGCGAAAATCCAAATGAGACAGTTAGGGCATTCTGTAAACCGTTTAACGAAGTTGGCATTAAGACACACATGCTCGACAGAGGACTCAATGCGCTGCGCATGTATCCTGTGCCCGACGATGTCCGCAGACTCATGTATAAAGTTAAACATGCACAGGGTGTGGATATTCCACGTATATTCTGCGGTCTCAATGACGTTCGCAATATTATCCCAAGCATTAAATGGGCTCTTGAGGCAGGCATGACTCCTCAGGCTACGCTCTGTATAACAACATCGCCAATCCATACTGTTGAATATTACAGCAACATCGCTGACCAGGTGATTGCTGCCGGAGCAACAGAAATATGCCTTAAGGATATGGCTGGTATCGGACAGCCCGCAATGCTCGGTAAGCTGACTAAATCTATTAAGGACAAGCATCCTGATGTTATCATACAGTATCACGGCCACTCAGGCCCCGGTCTGTCTATGGCTTCAATACTCGAGGTTTGCAACAACGGTGCTGACGTTATCGACACAGCCATTGAGCCGCTGTCATGGGGTAAGGTTCATCCGGACATCATCTCTGTTCAGAGCATGCTGAAGAACGAAGGCTTCGAGGTTGCCGAGATAGACATGAACGCATATATGCGTGCCCGCACATTGACACAAGAATTTATCGACGACTGGCTGGGCTACTTCATCAACCCGGGCAACAAGCAGATGAGTTCTCTGCTGCTTGGCTGCGGACTGCCGGGCGGAATGATGGGAAGTATGATGGCCGACCTGGCAGGCATACACCGCTCTATCAACTCAACGCTGAAGAGCAAAGGTCTGCCTGAACTCACAACAGACGAGATGCTCGTTAAGCTGTTCGACGAAGTTGCTTACGTATGGCCGCGCGTTGGTTATCCACCACTCGTAACTCCATTCTCACAATATGTCAAGAACATCGCTCTGCTCAACCTTCTGACTATGGCTCAGGGCAAGGGACGCTTCGTGATGATGGACGACTCTATGTGGGGAATGATTCTCGGCAAGAGCGGAAAGATTCCTGGAACTATTGATCCTGAACTCGTAGCATTGGCAGAGAAGCAGGGACGTCAGTTCACAGACGCTGACCCGCACACACTTATCCCGGATGCTCTTGAAGACTTCAAGAAAGAGATGAAAGAAAATAACTGGGACTTCGGTCAGGACGACGAAGAACTGTTTGAGCTTGCTATGCATCCAGAGCAGTATCGCGACTATAAGAGCGGCATGGCAAAGAAACGTATGCTTGCTGATCTTCAGAAAGCAAAAGACGCAAAACTCGGCGCAAAACTCACTCCAGAGGAACTTGCAGCATTCAAGCATGCAAAGGCAGACGCTATAGTTTCACCTCACAAAGGACAGGTGTTCTTCGATTTCGAAGGCAGCAGCGAGTGCGTTCCGTGCATCGAGCCTTACATCGGCCAGCATTATAAGGAAGGCGAGACATTCTGCTACATACAGACTCCATGGGGCCAGATTGAGCCGATACCGGCTGCTCTTGGAGGCAAGTTGGTCGAAATAGCTGCACGCCAAGGTTCAAGAGTCAACCGCGGTGATGTTATCGCTTATATCGAAAGAGACTGGATTAATTCTTAACGGATATAATTCAAACATTTTATAGACACTGGGAAGCCAGAGGTTTATGTCATACTTATGTTGCCATGATACGACAATACTTAACAGGCAGTATCGGCAAACAGCAACATAAGTATAACACAAAACCTGGGCTTCCCGGTGTTTTTTATTCGAGATTACAAATAATTGTAGTATCTTTGCATATACGGAATAAGTTTGTAACAAAAGAATTTGATTGAAGAAAATGGACTGGAAACAAATTATAGACAAATATTACACGGACAACGACGAACTGAAAGACATCCTTATACGACACAGCCGTGCTGTTGCTGAAAAGGCTCTCAGCATAGCAGAAAAGCATCCTGAATTAAACCTTGACACAACATTTATCGAAGAAGCATCCATGCTGCACGACATCGGTATAATTAAAACAGATGCACCCGATATAAAATGCTACGGAACGGAACCGTATATACGCCATGGCGTACTTGGCGCAGAGATGCTCAGAACTGAAGGTTTTCCACGCCATGCAAGAGTTTGCGAACGTCATACAGGAGCCGGATTGTCTTTTAATGAGATAGTAAGCCGCAATCTGCCATTGCCGCACATGGATCTTCTGCCCGAAACACTTGAAGAACAAGTTATATGCTATGCCGACAAGTTCTTCTCAAAGACTCGTCTTGATACTGAAAAGACAATTGAACAAGCAGAGAAAAGCGTGGCAAAACACGGAGAAGAAGGGCTAAAAAGATTCTGTAAATGGAAAGAAATGTTCGAATAGAAAACTTATTTCAAAAATAAATATAATAACACCTCCATAATGAACTTACATTGTTCTTTATGGCGGTGTTATTTTTTCAATATGTTTTACTTCTTATTTTAATAACCTATTGCAGAGCCATTATATATAATAAAATCAAGTTGAGAAAAAATCTCAGGCACACTTAATTACGATATTTTCCAGTCGCCGATAGTTCCCGTCTCTGACGAGAAACTAGCGCCAATCTTGAATACTTGTCGCTTGTCTGAGTCGTATTCGCGTGCGTAGCCCTTATCTTCAATTTGCTGTAATAATGCCTCGTCAGCCGTGCCGTCTAGCTTGAACTCAAAGATGTAGACATACTGCGAAGTCTCCACGATGCAGTCGACACGCCCCTGACTCTGCACCTTCTCCGTGTAGACAGTGTACACGCTGATAAGCCTCATGATGAGATAAAATGTGTATTGGAAATAACGTTCGCGCTCCTTCTCGTCCTCTTTGCGGCGCATTGTATATGGAATGCTCGACAGAAAGGACGTGAACAGAGCTTTAATATTGTCCGTCTCACCTTTACGCATAGCCATTACCACATCGCGAATCCATCCTCCTGTCTCTTCCTTAGGCTTAAGATAAGACGATGCAACCATAGTGAGAAATCCGTTCTTCACTTCGTCGTTCGGGAAGTCAAGCAGGAAAGTATTGAAGTCGATGTTATAGTCTTTAATTGTCAAGTATCCGCTTTGGTAAATCATAGGCAGTGGCTTCTCGACGTCTGCTTTGTAATCGACAAACTCCTCCATACTATAATACTTTCCTGTAAGCTCGTTCATGTTCTCGTTGAAATGGCTGAGCAGTCGGATGAGGTATGTCGGAGTGCCAGAGCGGAACCAGAAATCCATTATTCTTCTCTTGCTGAAAGCGTTGAGCAGACTGAACGGATTGTAGATGTCTGTCATCAAATCGCTGAAGTGATAACCGTCGTATTGCTTTTTCAAACGCAGTTTCATTTCGTCTGTGTCGCATCTGTAATCCTTTGCCATTTCGGCAATAGGCTCTGCAAAATAGCTTTCAAGTTCCTCTTGTGTTATTCCGCACAATGTTTCGTATCGTGCGTCCATGCTTATGTCTTTAGGCTGATTGAATCCGCTGAACACGCTTACCTGCGAGAACTTCGTAACGCCCGTGAGTAGGACAAACTGCAGATGCTCGTCTGCGCCCTTGAACACGGAATAGAAAGCTTTAAGTATATTGCGGTGTCTGTCTTCGAGTTGCTGATTCAGGTCGAGCACATCCAATATCGGCTTATCATATTCGTCTATAAGCACCACGGCGCGCCGGCCTGTCTGTAAATGTGCCGCTTTGATTATTTCGGCAAACCTGTCACCATAGCCCAGTTCTCCGTAACGTATAGGCAGTCCGTATTGTTTTTCCCACTCAGAAAGGCAGAAGTTAAGTTTCTGTTCAAGTTCGTCAGGATTGGAGAAGTTTCCTCCGTTGAAGTCTACATGAAATACCGGATAAACATTCCATTCCTTTTCAAGTTTATCAATGGCAAGCCCTTTGAAAAGTTCCTTTCGGCCAAGGAAATAATTTTTCAGCGTTGACACGAGCAGACTTTTTCCGAAGCGTCTCGGACGGCTTAGGAAATAAGTCTTACCTTCTTGGGTAAGCTTATACACAAGGTCTGTTTTGTCAACATATACGTATCCGTCTTCAATTATTTGGTCGAAGCTCTGTATTCCTATCGGGTATTTCATGATAACACATCCTCCATATCAAAAAGACGTTAATAACGACACTGCCGTAATTATCTACGCCTAAAACATTATATTTGTGCAAATATAACAATTTTGTTTGAAAATATGCAAGTTACGACTTTCCAAAGGGGAAATAAAAAGAATACACATTTAAAAACACCTGGACACAATATCATAAATAATGAACAAACTAATCGCAACTAACAAAAAAATTGTTGGTAAGCATAAGATTTTACTCCGCCGCTTACCAACAATGCACAATTTATATTGTCAACCAAAATTACTGCCACTTATCAGACAGCCAACTCATTATCCAACAGTTATCTGACGTACAACGTTCTTCTCTTCCTTACGGATCTTAGGCAGTACGACTGTCAGCACACCATCGCTTACTTTAGCAGAAATCTTCTCCTTGTCAACATCGTCAGGCAGTATCAATGTCTGCTCAAACTTGCTGTAAGCGAACTCACGGCGCAGATAGTGAGCTTTTTTCTCCTCTTCTCTATTTTCCTTCTTGCTCTCCATCTTTATTGACAAATCACCGTCCTGATTAAGATGAACGTTAAAGTCTTCTTTTGTCATTCCCGGCGCAGCAACCTCAACCTCATAGTCAACTTCACTCTCCTTTACGTTTATGGCCGGAGCTGTAGCATTGGCCTTAGGCATGAAATCTGTGTCAAAGAAATCGTTAAACACGTCGGGTAACCATGAATTTTTGCGATTAACTGGTATCATAATTTTATTCTCCTATTTTTAATTATTTTTTATGTTCGTTATTGTTATGAGCTTCACTATTATTGTCGGCTCTCACTAAGCTATAATGCAACATACATACCAGCATAAAAAAGCGCGACATCTTGTCATAAAAACTGACAAGATGTCGCGTGTGCTATATTGTTTTAATTAATGCCTGTGGGTATTCAACAGGCATCGCTGCCGCGTTACACCAAGCTTTATTTTGTTTTTTCAACTTGCTTGCGCTCAGATACGATGTCTGATGCAGAATATTTATTACGGTATAAACCATCGATGATACTGTCGGCAAGGCTTATGTTTGGCACTTGAACAGCATCACATCCAAGTGCAGCAGCTGCTGTAATGAATATTTCTGCTGCAGGAATAATAACATCGGCACGGTCGACCTTGAGACCAAACTGCTCTATACGCTCCTCAACGCTAAGCACCTTGAGCCTTGAATAAAGGTCTTTTATCTCATCTATCGTAACATATCTGTTTTCGCGTTTAGAGTGAGTAAGCTTAAACAGCTTGTTGATGTTTCCTCCCGAACCTATTATCTTTATGTCGGGCATATCCTTGGCAAATCCTGCAAGATCAGATTTCATCTTCTCAACAGTCTCTTTCGACACCATTCCGCCGAGCATTCTCAACGTACCGATGTTATACGACTGACTGTGAGTCAAGGCTCCGTCATGAAGCAGAGAAATCTCGGTACTGCCTCCACCTACGTCGATGTAAGCATAATTGCCCTTTGCACTGCCGATATTTTCTACAATATTGTTACACAACAGACGCGCCTCTTCCCTGCCGTTGATTATCTCAATATTTATTCCGGTCGACTTGCGCAGTTTATTTAGCACTTTCTTTCCATTCTCTGCATCACGCATGGCAGATGTGGCACAGGCTCTGTAATCATCGACCTGATTAAGTTTCATTATCTGCTTAAAGGCCTTGAGCATGTGTTTCATCATAAGCATACGCTCCTTCGAAATCTTGCCGAGCGTAAACGTCTGAACCCAAACGCAGAGGCACACGCATATACATCACGCGCGAAATCTGCTGACTGCCGTCACTGGCAGTTCTAAAGTTCTTTATGAGCAGTCGCGCTCCGTTAGAACCTATATCAATTGCTGCTAATCTCATATCTTTTTATTTTTTTAAACTGTTTATTCAATGGTATTTTCAGGCTGCATTATACTTTGTTCATAAGTATCTGATATACAAGCCATTACACAAGGCATTGCAAAAGGCCGTCTTTTAGGCTGCAAAAGGTGGCTTTTTAGGACATAAAACACCGTCTTTTACAAGCCAAAAGGCCACCTTTTACAACACAGACGTATATCATTTATCCTGGCAAGCATTCTTGGCCTCTTCCACATAAGCATTGTAAAGTTCTTCCTGCGAACGGAACGGACGACCGTCTACTACCTCCTGTATAACATTATCGCCGCTGCCGTCAACCACACGTCCGTTGGTTGTGTCACGCAGACCATACTCAACAGTGCGCATAAGGTCTTTCTTCATATCTTCGTCATAAACAGGCGTCATCACCTCTATACGGTTAAGCAGATTGCGTGGCATCCAGTCGGCACTGCCGATAAAATATTTAGGATTGCCTTCGTTGCAGAATATAAGTATGCGTGAATGTTCAAGATAACGGTCAATGATGCCCACAGCATGAATATTCTCGCTAAGACCAGGAACACCTGTAATGAGCGAACAGTTGCCGCGCAACACGATGTCAATCTTAACACCGGCCTTGGATGCAGCATAAAGTTTGTCAACAACGTCAGGTTCGGTTACATGGTTTATCTTCATCTTTATCCATGCCTCCTTTCCTGCGTTCGCATTCTTTATCTCCTTGTCGATAAGATTTAATATTCTTGACTTCATTGAATTAGGCGACACCATAAGTTCTCTGAATCTGAACTGAGAGAAAGGACGGTCGATAAAGTCGAACACCTTTTTCACTTCAGACACAATGCCCTTGCGGGCCGTCATCATCAGATAATCGGTATACACCTTAGCATTGCCTTCATGAAAGTTTCCAGTGCCAACACAGGCTATACTGCCCTTGGTTGACTCAACATAAAGAAGCTTTGAATGAACCTTAAGCCCTTCTACTCCGAATATCACGTTAATTCCTTCTTCCTGCATGCGCTTGCTCCAACGGATGTTGCTCTCCTCATCAAAACGTGCAAGAAGCTCAACCACAGCCGTAACCTTCTTACCATTACGGGCGGCACATATAAGAGCCTTCACCACCTTTGAGTCCTTGGCCAGTCGGTACAGAGTTGTCTTTATAGTCTTAACCTCCGGCTTGAGCGCAGCCTCACGCAACACTCGGATATATCCGTCGAAAGAATGATAAGGCACATGTATAAACAAATCCTTACGCCTAATCTGGTTCAGGATGCTCTCATGTGCCAGAAACTCCGGCTTCATGATGTGCGCCCATTTCGGATATTTCAGTTCGTCATGCCCGCAGTCAGGAAAATTCATCAAATCCTTATGATTCTGATATCTGCTGCTGCCAAGAGAAACATCGAGCTTGCTGACATTGAGCTTACTCATGAGTTTCTTTTTCATTTCCTTAGGCATGCTCTTATCGTAGATAAGACGCACAGGCTCGCCGTGCCTGCGGCTGCTAACGCCCTTGGCTATCTTTTCAAGCACACCATAGTCAGAGTCATTGTCCATCTCCATCTCGGCATCCTTTGTAAACTTAAACGAATATGACTCAAACACAGCCGGCTTAAATCCGATGAATATCAGCGGCAGGCAGTATCTAACCACATCGTCGAGATACATGATGTTGTCATATCCGTCAGACGACGGCACCTTAATGAATCGTCCGTTCTCTCTGTCTGGCACCTTAATTATTGCCAGACTGCTTTTAGGATGCGAAGTTCCTTCGGCAATGTCGGTCTTTCTTACCAAAAGATAAATACGGTTGTCCTCGAGCTGTCCTATCTCGCTAATCTCTGAATACCATATAGGATTGGTGTATCCGTTGAGACGCTCATGGAAGAAGTTTGTCAAAAAAGTTTTCTGCTCGTCATTAAGCTCAGTTTCGTTCAACAGGCGTATGTTATGCTTTTCAAGGCAGTCAAAGACATGCTCTATGGCCAAAGTATACTCCTGGCTATAGGACGAATTAAGTTTGTTTATTTTTGACATTGTCTTGCGTATCGAGTCGTGCTGTTTGCGTATTTCTTTGTTGTCCGACTCAAGCAGGCGGCTCAATGATGCCATACGCACACGGAAAAACTCATCAAGGTTATTAGAGTAAATCCCTAAGAACGAGAGTCTTTCAAGCAAGGGGATATTTTCTTTCTGAGCCTCCTGCAGTATGCGATGATTAAAATACATCCAACTGACATCGCGCTCGACATAACGCTTTACCTTTTTATTCTTAGCCATATTTCTACCTTTTTGGATTTTGTTTTGTCCGTTTATATTTATTATTGCCCAACACGTAGTTTACACGCCTGTACCGGCGGAACACCGCCATTACTACTTCTGCAATAGCAATATTATGTATTTTCTTTGCAAAAATATAACTATTATCCAACAAAGTGCGTGTATTACATGTTAAAATTAGAATAAAATGTTGTTACAATATGAATTCCCGGTACTAATGTCAACAAGGCATAGGCCATGTATAATTTGTCCAAAAGACGACATAATATGCCCCGATTAAGGTTAACGAGAACTAAAATGCACGATTTCCGGCATATTTAAATTATCTTTGCATAGTCTGCCAAGGCTATAAAACATACTAAGTCAACGCTTTGACATCATTATAAGACAGCAGGCAAAACAACATTATATTTAAAAACAACAAACTATGATAAGAGAAGTTTCATGCGACAGCGACATCAGACTGATCGCACAAATGGCAGAAGAAATATGGCCGGAAGCATTTGCCGATATTATTACAAAGGAACAAATAAGCTATATGGTTGACAAATTTCAGTCTTACCATGCAATGAAAGACCAAATCGAAAACCAAGGCTACACATATTTTATAATGAATGTCCGCAAGTTGCCAATCAATAAATTCGATGTTTAAAGTTCGCCCTATACGTACATGCGCAAAGTTCGAGCCTGTCAAAGAGTCTGAAGCCCAAATACCTTCTGTTGAACTTATAACAGAAC